>OCHA01000050.1_pt1 | contig 180359 bp, 191 predicted proteins | sample 1538591 | NCBI WGS metagenome assembly OCHA01 (sample SAMN04571710, study PRJEB22368) | human gut metagenome | biome: human gut; material: stool | host: Homo sapiens | place: Luxembourg | collected 2012-09-06 | reverse complement strand
GCGATTGGAAAGTAACCAAAGAGGCCACCGAGACTGAAGCGGGTTCCAGAGAGCGTGACTGCACGGTCTGTGAATATGTGCAGGTTGAAATCATCCCGGAGATCGGGCATGAGCACGGCATCCATGATGAAACGTGGAAATATGACAAAACCCAGCACTGGCAGGAATGCTCCTGCGGTGAAAAGCTGAATGTGGCAAACCATATCTACGGCGATTGGAAAGTAACCAAAGAGGCCACCGAGACTGAAGCGGGTTCCAGAGAGCGCGGCTGTGCGGTCTGTGAATATGTGCAGACTGAAGCCATCCCTGCAACGGAAACCGGAGAGCCAACCGATCCAGCCAAGCCCGAACAGCAGGGCAAGCCTTCTGGGCAAACAGAAAGTCCGCAGACCGGCGACAGCAGCGATATGGCGCTGTGGATCGGCCTGATGCTGGCCTCCTGCGGCGGCGTGCTGGGAATGCTGTTCTACAGGCGGAAAAAGGCGGCGGCCGGGAAATAAGGCTGAGAGATAAAACAAAACCGGCAAAAGCGCCTGCGGGCGGGCTTCATGCAAATCCCGCAGCCCGCCCCGGTGTAGCCAGCGTTGTTTTGCAGAAGGGATATCCCTTCTTTATGCTTTGGTCTTCACCAAAGCATAAAGAACTTTAACTGCGGCAAAGAAGGTTATTCGTTCCGCCCTGGCTGCCTGAACCGGCGCGCCGGGGAACGGATGGCATAGAACACAGAGAAAAAGGCGGTGACACACCAAAAAGAATGATCAAACCTGTATATTCACATAAAAGTTATCTTGAAAGGAGAAAAATCAGTTATGAAACTAAAGCGCAAACTTCTTGCAGGACTGCTGACGCTTTGTATGGCTGTTGGAATGGCTGTGCCGGCGTTTGCGGCGAACGGCCCCTCGTTCGGGGACTACAGTTCTGCATACCTCAGGCTCGGTAATTCGGAGGATGGGTATCAGACGCTCTTTGCCAACAGCGGCCAGATTGACGATGTATCAGGTGCTGTTTATGATAAGGCGAGCAACACCGTTACCCTGACCAACTACAACAACCCGACCAATATCCTTGTCGCCAACGAGATGGGTGATGACCTGAAGCTTAAGCTGGTAGGTGACAACCACATCTCCTCGCTGGTGGTATACGGTTTCGGCTGGGGCGGCAACCTGGAGATTATTGGAGACGGCTCCCTGACCATCAATGAGAACAAAACCTCCAGCGCCGCTATTGCGTTTATGGCGGAGGGAACACAAGGCTCGCTCAAAGTTGGTTCGGAGGCTACTGTGACGGCGTATAAAATGCCCGATGCTCCGCATATGGCGACTTATTCGGCACAGTTTATCTCAACAACGTCTAAATCTATCCCGTTCACAGGAAATTTTGAAACAAAGCTTGCTCTGACAGCTGATTCCGGCGTGGAATTGGAATATGAGCAGACAGAAACAGTCATTACAGAAGCCCCGTATGAGTCCAGGACATGGCAGGTTGCCACCAAAGGAAATGATGGCAGGCTGTACGGCGTTTACTTTTTTGAAGCTGATGAAACTATAGGTTCGCAAGGTCAAACCGATATTGCCGAACTGGTGAAAGTTAACGATCTTCCAAGCGGAAACGAATATCTCGCACTTGAAGTTAAAATAATCCAGGGAAGCACCGAGTGGCCGGCGGAATATACAAAGGATGCTGACGGAAAAACTATTGAGGCAAAAATTGACAGGCCGAAAACCATGAAAGTTCTCAAAAAAGGCGAAGAAACTTTTTATTGGGGCACAGGCAATATAAAATATGATGAAGAAGGAGAAGGTACGCCTTATTACACCTTATATAAGGCAATTGACAAGGTGGAACTGCCGGATACGTATTCCGATGCAAGGTACGAGACAAATGTTGTAACCCCCGTAGATGGCATGGAAGATATTACCGCAGATCAGGAAGGCTATCCGGAGGGATATAAGACAGTCATTGAGAAGACCGGCATGTATAGCTACTACTGCACCAATGATGTGATCAAAGTATCCCCGTCCGGGACTTCTACCGATCCGGGCACTGATCCTGGAACAAAACCTGGTGAGGATACTGGCGTCAAAGATCTGACTGCTTCCGAAACCGGCGTTTCCATCTCCCTGACCGACGGCGTGCCAGAGGGAGCAGAGCTTTCTGCTGACACCATCGCGCAGGAAAGCGTGCTGGGAAGCCGTCCGGAACTGAAAGAGGAACTGCCGGGCCTGCTGTCCATTTACGACATCAGCGTTAGAAAAGACGGTAAAGCTCTGGAAATCAAGGACAACCCCATGACGGTCAAAATCCCGATGAACGACCACCTGAAGGGCTACAAATACTATCAGGCGGTATATCTGGGTGACCCGCTGGAACGCTTTGATGCAGTGGTGGAAGGAGACTTCCTGGTATTTGAGACTACCCATCTGAGCCAGTATGCTATCCTTGGTTCCAACACACCGTTTGAAACCAGCGAACAGCCCACCGACCCTACCACTCCTACAGACCCCACTGACCCAGCCAACCCCGAACAGCCGGGCAAGCCTTCTGAGCAAACAGAAAGCCCCCAGACCGGAGACAGCAGCAATATGATGCTGTGGATTGGTCTTCTGGCTGCATCCGGAGCCGGCGCTGTTGGCATGACGCTTTACAGCAGAAAGAAAAAGGAACAGAATATCTAACATTTTACGGCCGCCATCAGACAGATGGCGGCTGTTTTAGAAGGAAGGTGGGACTATCAAACGAATTGTGATTTTGGAACTATCAGACCAGGATAACGGAAACGTGGATGGTCTACACCATTGTCTACAACGGCGAGGACTATTTTGCCGACAATGTGTTCCACCTGAACGCCGAGCAAAAGGAGCTGGCGAACAACTACGCCCAAAACCTGAGCGTGTTTTTAGGAGACGGAATGTTCCAGCGCCTGCCGAATGGGTAAGGAAACAGATTGAGGCTTGCAGTAAAATCGGCCCGGCGCTTTTTGTGGACGAGCTCTCGGCAAACACAAAAGGCTATGAGTTGCTGTACCGCGCCTCCAGGTTCGGAGGTTAAACCTATGCCGGAGAAAAAAGAACAGAACAAGTTCACCATCCAATTTAATCCTGCTGATCCGGCGCACCGGCAGATCATAGATATACTCAATCAACAGGGACGGCGCAAGGCGCAGTTTATTGTCAATGCCGTTCAGCATTATCTGCATTGTCCAGAAACACCGGAAATTCCCCAGCCAGCTCCGGTGGATATCCATACCATCGAAGATATTGTCCGCCGTATTGTAGAAGAGCAGAAAAAACCGACTCCGAAAAAACAGGAGCCGATAAATGCACGATCATCCGGCCCGCAGACTGAAAATTTTTACGATGATGATTCAGAGGAACAATTGGGCGAAGAGGGACCGACGGCTATCGCCCATACAATAGCCGCATTCAGGAAAGGCTAAACAGGTGTCTGTTTAGCCTTTGTAAATACCAGTATGGGCATTTGTATTACGGCAGTTCATCATACAAACCGAATCTCTACGCTGCGGACGGTGCGTAAACCACTTGACAAACAGGAAAGAAAACACTATAATAAATTCAGTTAGCGTAAACTAACCGGAAGCAAATCAATACCCCAGCAAGCCCGAATCGGGAGGAAAGCACCATGTGGAAATATACGGTCGAAGTCAACGGAATGATGTGCGGGATGTGTGAGGCGCATATCAATGACGCTGTGCGCAAAGCCTTCCCTGTAAAAAAAGTAAATTCGTCCCGCAGTAAAAAGCAGACTGTAGTTCTTTCTGAAACGGAACTGGACACAGCGGCGCTTGCGGACGCTATCCGCAATACGGGATATGAGGTCGGCGAAATTCAAAAAGAGCCGTACAAAAAGAAAGGGTTATTTGGTTAAGTCCTGCAATACGAAGATTTGGAAAGAGGAAAAGCCAAAGAATCTGTCTGCCGTTTTTCGCGCCGCAGAAAACTGCGATCACCATGCAGAGAGAAAAGCAGTCTAAAGCATTGTTAAGCCCAGTGGTTAACGGCGCATTTTTTTGCGCATGAGTTAGTTAATGCTAACTCATGCGCAAAGGAACGGTACTCTTGCCGTACATTACGAAGGGAAGGTGTCCATGTCAGAAGATTTAGTGATCCGTCATTGTTCCCCCGCCCTGGCGGGGATCAAGACCGGCAACCTGTTTTCCTGCGACTGTCCGTGCAGGAAGGCACTGACGAAGGCATTATCCGGTTTAAACCGAAAATTGGTTCCCAGAGGGATCCGCATCCTTCCGCTTAGGGTTTGCAGGGCCGCGCTCTAATCTACGCTTACCGCCCTCATGCGCTGGAGAGTGATCTGGCAGATCAGCGTGTCAGGGAATTGCTGCTGCAATATGGTTACACACCGGAAAATCTCAACGCCTGTGTGCTACACCCGATCCGCCGCATTCGGACTGCGGAGGAATTTCCCCATGAGATCGGATTGTTTTTGAGTTATCCTCCGGAGGATGTTTTGGGGTTCATCCATAATAAGTCCGGCAATCACAAGTGCCTGGGCTGCTGGAAGGTATACGGAGACGAGCGGAAAACAAAAAGCACTTTTGAAAAATATAATCTGTGCAGCAGGATTTATTTTCAGCAGTGGCAGCAAGGGAAATCCATCGAGCAGCTTACCGTAGCTGGTTGATGTTTCTACCATAATAAATCAGAGAGAAAGGTTGTTTTGTCTTATGAGTAAAGTTGCAGTTGTTTATTGGAGCGGTACCGGCAATACCGAAGCTATGGCGTCAGCCGTAGCGGAAGGCGCAAAAGGAAAGGGCGCAGAGGTGTCCCTGCTCACCGCCTCCGAATTTTCGTCAGACCAGGTCGGCGGTTACGACGCTATCGCCTTTGGCTGCCCTTCTATGGGGGCGGAACAGCTGGAGGAGAGCGAATTTGAACCGATGTTCGCCGCCTGCGAGGGAGGCTTGCGCGGAAAGAACATCGCCCTGTTCGGCTCCTATGGTTGGGGCGGCGGAGAATGGATGCGCAGCTGGGAGGAACGCTGCGACGATGACGGAGCCAACCTGGTCTGCGACAGCGTAATTTGCAATGAGGCGCCGGATGACGACGCCCTGGCGGCGTGCCGTGAGCTGGGCGCAGCGCTGGCTTAAAAAGTAAACGGATGCAGCGGCGGGAGGCAAATATATCGTCTCCTGCCGCTGTGTTGCTTTGGTGAAAGAATACTTTCCGAAAGGAGTGAACAGGATGAAAACAAGTGAAATTGAGCAAAGCGGCATTCATCTCGGAACGCATGGTGAGAAGTACGGAAACTGGATGTCTGCCCCGGTGTTCTATATGGTCGGCGGGCTTCTGGCTCTGGCAGTGGCGCTGGCTGTGCTGTTTTTTACCGTGTTCCGTATCACCGTTCTCGGCGTGATTTTTACAGCAGCCGCAGCCGTGCTGCTGGCGCTGCTTTTTTTGGATCACATGGATCCGGCGGCAGTACGCTTTCGGCGGGGGAGGCATGATGGAAGGGGTGCATCATACCGTGCTTTCCCATCTGGATTATGACGGGAAAGGGAAGCTGCTGGATGTAGGCTGCGGCTCCGGGGCGCTGTCCATCCGGGCGGCACTCACATGGCCGGAGACAAAAGTAACGGGCATAGACTACTGGGGCGCGGCCTACGGCTATGGCCAGGCCATGTGCGAAAAAAACGCCGCCGGCGAAGGTGTGGGTTCCCAGTGTACCTTTCAGCACAGCGACGCTAACAAACTGGATTTTCCGGACGAGAGCTTTGACGCCGTGGTGAGCAACTATGTCTACCACAATATCACCGGCGCGAATAAGCAGGCCCTTCTTCTGGAAAGCCTGCGGGTGTTAAAAAAGGGCGGCGTCTTTGCCCTCAACGATGACATGAAACCCCGGATGTATGGGAATATGGAGGCGTTTGCGCAAAAGCTCCGGGATATGGGCTATCAGGAGGTGCGGCTGATCGACACCGCAAAAGAAGCCTTCGGTTCCCGCCGCCGTGCGGCGATGATGCTGCTGGGGGATTCCAGGCTGCTGGTGGGAAGGAAGTAATACAGGCGCACTTAGCATGGGAGGATGCCGATGAAATACCACATTGAGAAAAACACCATACAGGAGACGCTGGTGATCCCCTTGTACGCCCGGGCGCTGTGTACCCGGCGTTTTCCCCAGCTGTTTTCCGATCCGCTGTCCGTGGAACTGCTGGAGCGGCTGGATTACGACTTCTCCGCCTTGGAGCAGACGTCCGGCGGCCTGATGCAGACCTTCGGGGCGATGGAAGCGGCCATGCGCCAGAGCGACCTGGCCTGGGAGGTGCGTGACTATCTGCGCGACCACCCGCGGGCCGCTGTTGTGAATTTGGGCTGCGGCCTGGATCAGACAGGCCGCTCCTGTGACAATGGGCAGTGCCGCCTCTATAATATCGACCTGCCTGATGTGATGGCGGTGCGGGAGGCGCTGCTCCCCGCAGGGGAACGGGAGAAGAACCTTGCCGCCGATTTAAACGACCTCTCATGGTTCGACGCCATCGACACACCTCCCGCAGACGGAGCAGTGTTCTTTGCCGCCGGGGTGTTCTATTACTTCCGAACAGAACAGGTGCAAGCCCTCTGCGCGGCTATGGCCCGGCGATTTCCGGGCGGGCGGCTGGTATTCGACGCCGCCGGGCCGACAGCCGTAAAACTGATGCTGAAAACCTGGGTCAAGCAGGCGGGTATCCGGGATGTGGGGGCGTACTTCTCCGTCCGGGATGCGGAAAAAGAATTGCCCGCCTGGTCGGCTCGCATCTGTGTATCCAGCCGCGGCTATATGCTGGGCTACCGGGAACTGCGGGGACCGGGAATACGCCCCATCCACCGCCTTCTGGCCGGAATTGCCGACGGGCCGCTGAAGCTGCGGATCGTGCGGATGGCGTTTCGGAGCAGCGACGCAGATGATGACGGGTAAGTACCGGCTGCCGGTTGGGCGGAAATAAAGGAGGAGCAGATTGTCGTGACACTTGTAGAATTTCGCCGGGCCTATCCCGCCGCCGTCTTTACGCTCAGCGGCGGGAAGCCCTTTACCTATCGTTACTATAAAAATCCGAATGCAAAGGCCACGCTGGCCCTGCTTACGGGCGGGATCGGGCTGTCTGATCTGTTCTACAAACACTTTGCCCGTTTTGCGAAGGATTTTTCCGTATTGACCTTTGACTATCAAATCCAATTTGCGGACAACGGCGAATTCGCCGACACCGTGGCAGAACTGCTCCGCCACCTGAAAGAAAAGGCCTGGCTGGTAGGCCAGTCCCTGGGCGGCGTGGTGGCCCAGGTCATCGCCTTTCGGCATCCGGAGGTGGTGGAAGGGCTGGTGCTTTCCAACACCTGCTCCCTGGGAAGGATATGGGCGATGAGGCGTCCAGCCATCTGAAAAAGATGATGGAAAGCCAGAAAAAGTCCAAAAAGCTTTTATCGGTTCTTCCTTTCTCCCTTTTCAAGCGCCTGATGAAATGGGCGGTGATGAAAAAGAAAACAGACGGTTTTACCCCGCAGGAGAAAGCGGTTATGGAAGAGCTGTGCGGCGCCATGCTGGAGCTGCTCACAAAGCCCTATGAATACCACATGATTGACTTTCTCTGCGACGCGGAAAACTACTTCGGTATGACAAAACAGGATTTTGCCAGGTGGGACGACAAAGTCCTGCTGATCCTGTCCGAGGACGATACCACCTTCAACCAGGCCTGCAAGGATGCCCTAATCGCCATTATGCCGCATCCCACCGTTGTCACAAACCTGACCGGCGGGCATTTGGCGCTGATGGTTAGGCTGGAGCGGTATGCTGAACTTGTGACGGAGTATATCCGGGAGCGGACGTGAAAAAATATATGTTTCTGTGTACAGGACAGGCTACTGCTGTATAATTGCCGATTCCCGACAAAAGGACTGGACAGCATGTTGCCCAGTCAGCACGAAAAATATTTCACTTGACAAACCGGGAGGGGCATGATATATTATTAGCAGTTAGCAATAACTAACCAAAACTCCCTAAAGCCTGAAACTGTATATAGAAAAAAGACGCCGGTTCGCTGCTTCAAAGCGCGCAGGTTTGTTTTCGTATACATTGAATAACAGGAAGAGGGGATTTTTTTATGTCTGAAAATCTGAACGGTATCCAAATCCAGCTGCTATTATATTTTTTGGAAGCGGAACCGAAAAAGCGGACGGTGACTGACGCCGCCCGATATTTGAATAAGCCGAAATCCACCCTGACGCATATTCTTGACAGCCTGGACGATCTGGCGCTGATGGAGCGTGTGGAAGGGCGAAAGTCGGTGTTGACCGCCGCTGGGGAAAGAACGGCTCAGCAGCTGCTGCACCAGCGGAAAATCCTGGAGCAGTATATGCAGTATCAGGACATCCCACCCGCGCAGATCAAAGAAAATGCCCTGCGGGCGCTGTCGGCGGGCTTTTCCGACGAGTTTATGGAGCGCCTTGCTGAACAGGAGGGGCGGATGCGCCTCAAGGAGATTTTTGCCGGGCACCGCGACTTTCACGGCGGGGATATCTGCAACTACCTCAAGGACGGCAGCTATTACTTCCCGTTTATCATCTACCGGGAGCAGATAAAGAACCACAACAATCTCTCCATGGCAAACAAAGGGTTTGAAAACCCTTGCGAGCTGATCGTAAAAGACCACGAGGGGCTGGTGTATCTGGCGGTGAAAACGGTGTCCGCCGAATCCATGTCCAGCGGCAAAAAGATGGAGGGCCGGGTCAACAAGATGCAGTACCTGTACGACGGCGAGTTCCGGGACGGCGGAATCGATGGGCGGTATGTGTATTTCCCGGTGACGGCGCTGAACTTCATCGCCATGGGAAAGGGCCGGGACACCCTGCTCCACGGCAGCGTATGCCTGAAAATGCAGTGCAGCGTGGGAGATATGCACATGCCGGAAAGCACGGCGATTTTCACCATGTTCATCCACTGAAACAGGGCTGTCAAGGGCAAAATAAAATTTTTTTGAACCAGGTTTGGTACAAGTGCGGTTTTTCTTTTGCCATGCGGGTTCCGGGGCTTTTTTAGACCGAAAAAAGGCCATTTGAACCGGGTTTGGTACAGAAAATCGATTGACAAGGAAAAGTCAACTGGTTATACTGAAACTGCTTTAGGGAAGTTGCGGAATAAACTGGAAAAGAAAAACCGGTTTATGAAGCAGAAAAATCCAACTATTTACGCACTGAGGGAGAAAGCTGGAAACAACAGCGCCCTTCGGGACAAAGAAAGGCTTTTGAGATATGGGTCATCTCCATAGGCAAAGCCGAAAAAAGAACAGGTGAAGCAGGCTGCCTCAAAAAAAACTCCGGGAGGAGTATTTTTTTCAGGGGTTTGGTTAGTTATTGCTAACTTTGGGCAGGCGGCCTCCTGCACAAAAGGAATATACCGGGAGGGCGAGTTCGCAGCTCGGCCTCCTGACCAGAAACAATAGAAGGAGGAACAATGAGTCGTATCAAGGATTCGCCGTAGAAACGGCAAAATTTTTTATCAGATGGTTAGAAATCGCTAACCGACATACTCCCTTTCAGAGGAGAAAACAACGAATGGAGGTTTTGTAAAAATGACAACAACAAAACAATCGTGGTTCAAGCGGAGTCTGGCAGTCCTGCTGGCCGTGATGATGGTCATGAGCATGGGCGTTGCCAATGCGTTTGCGGTTACGCTTACGCCTGAAACGCCGATTGAGAAAATTGATGTTCCCGCCGAGGATGGCGTATATTATGCAGATATTGACCTGATAAACGCCGCCAATACCCAACAAGTGTCCATGGGAAATGCTGCGCTGCGTGGCAGTAGCAGCTTTGAAACCAACCATCCCGAAGATACGGATTACAGGGCAATTGTGGTAGTGAAGGATAATACCGCCACGGCCATTTTAGAGTTCATGCCGCTCGGATTCATAGGTATGCAAGGGTTCATGATGGAATTGGAAAGCGTGGACGCCAAGTATCTGACCGCGTTTGGCGGCGTTTTTGACACATATGGTCAGGACGGTGCCGCCTCTTTCACCACGACCCAAGCATTGACATATCACATGACCCAAAAGGGCGAAACGGTTTATGATATGTTCAATGACCCTGAATCCGAATCTGTCTATAATGGGAATGTAACGCGTCCCGCAGGGTATGGACACGAAAACGAGCGGCCGGTCGACATTGAAAACGTACCGTATCCGCATTTGATAGCGGTTGACGCCACGCCTGTCTGGGTTAAATTTGAAAATACGCAGGCTCCGACCTCCGCAGCGGAATACAATCGAAACAATGCGGCTTATGTACATGTATTTGTCCCCGTTATGTTTTCCATCATGCCGACTTCCGGTGACCAATATGCTCGGCTGCATGTGGATTGGACGAGTTTAGATAAAATTGAACAGCCCGAACAGAATTTGGAATACCGTCTGTACACCGCGTCCCAAATCGAACAGACGGCCTACACGCCCGAATCCTATCAGGCGTTCCAAAAAGACATGGAAGCGGTCACCTCGGAACTTAACAACGTCTGGCCGTCTACCGACCTGGAAATGGGCACAAACGGCCAGCCGAAGCTGACACAGAAAGAATGGAATGCCGAAGAGCGCGCCGCGTTCGTGAAAAGAATTGACGAAGCGCAAAGCAAGCTGGAGCTTATCGGCGATAAAACCAATCTCAATGCGCTGATTGCTGAGGCTGAAGCGAAAAAGGAAACTGCCTATACGCCTTCCAGCTGGTCGGCTTTTGCCGCGGTTCTGCAAGACGCCAAAGCTGTACAGAGTGATGAAGATGCGGGGCAGAACGCGGTCAATTCCGCGGCTGAAGCGCTTACTAACGCCATGGAAGCACTTGTCCTGCGCGCAGATACATCCGAGCTTGCCGCTCTTGTACAGCAGGCAGAGCAGATAGAAAAGGGGGACTATACCGAAGCCTCCTTCCAAGCGCTGCAGCAGGCGATCACAGCAGCAAAAGAAGCTATTGCCGACGCGGATGTTTCGAGTGAAACGCTGGCTGTATGCAAACAACAGCTTCAGACAGCCTTGGATTCTCTTACCACCGACAGCGAAGAACCGGAGCTCGACCGTTATACGCTGGAAGACGGCGTATACTCGGTTTACGGTGAGATGATCAAGACTAACCGTCAGGAAAAGTCCATGAGCAACGATGCCATCAACCATACCATTAAACTGACAGTGGAAGACGGTAAATATTATCTGACAATGGATTTCCACGGTCTGGCCTACCTGAACAAATTCGGCTATCTGGCGGAACTGTCCTATTATGACAACGGCTACACCTACGGACAGTACGGAACTGTCGAAGGCACCTTGATTCCTGCTACTGTCCTTTCCACCCAGAAAAACGCCGACGGCAGCGATGTGTACGATGAGTTCAACCAAGCGGGCGGCTCCTATGAAGGCAAGCTGTACCCAGACCAGATCAAGTTCCCGCTGGTAGCGGACGCCCTGGCGGATGAAGATGGCTATGTACCGCTGCACGTATTCGTGCCGGTCATGGAGGATATTTCCGCAGGTACCGGCGACCAGGATGTGCTCTTAAAGCTCGACTGGTCCACGCTTACAAAAACCACTGAAGACGATCCGGCTTTTGAACCGGAAGAACCTGTAGAGCAGTCTCCTGCTGTGGATTACACGGACGCCGCCACTGGCGTAAAGGTGAATGCGGACAAGGGCGTGTTTGACGAAGGCGTGCAAATCGTGGTTTCCGAAATCACCAAAGGCGCTGGCTATGACAACGCGGTTTCTTCTCTCAGCGACGTGGGCAAGAAGTTCAAGCTGTACGATATCAAATTCCTGGATGCGGACGGCAATGAAGTTGCTCCCAACGGTACGGTGAGCATCAGCTTCCCGGTTGCGGCAGGCTATGATTCCGCAAATCTGGCGGTTTACCGTTTGGCCGACGGCGGCAAGGTACTGGTAAGAGGCACAGTGGAGAACGGCTATTACACCGTTATCACCAAGACCGCCGGAACCTACGCTCTGGTGGAAAAAGGCAGCACCATCACTGATGCGCAGAATACGCAGAATGTTGCAAACGGCAATGCCACATCTCCGCAGACTGGCGACAGCTCCAACGTAGCGGTGTTCGCACTGCTGGCCTTGGCAGCTGCTGGCATGATGGGCGTCACTCTGGTTACCAGAAAGCGCAAGTCTGACGAAGTTTAATCGAAGGAGAAACAACATGACAAATACTGCAACAAAGCTCAAGTGGGCGCTGTGCAGTATGGTGGTAATGCTCGCCCTCATGGCGGGCATTACTTCTATACCGGCATTAGCAGCATCTAACGGCATCTATACCGCAACCGCAACTTCCCATTACCGACATCCTACCACCGGTGTGATCGAGGACTCCGGCGGCGAGGGCTCGTATGTGCTGGGTCAGTCTATGACCGAAAGCGCCTTGAACAAGGCTGCCTTGGTTGAAGTGGATCCCCAGGGAAATACCTATGTCACCGTGCGGCTCAACCTCATGGACAATATCCAGAATCCACAGTTTCAGGTGGACGGTAGCCGGAACGGGAATTTTTCAGCGGTTTCCGCTACGGTCATGCAGGAGGATTTCACCAACAATACCACCGACTTCCGGATGCAGGTACCCAGCGAAAACGCCATCATCCGCTGCAATATGTACGTCATCCCCATGGGACGGGACGTGATCTTCTACATAACGGTTGGGAACCTCCAGTCCGGCTCCGGTGATTTCGTCACCAGCGTAAAGGTGGAGGAACCGGAGCAGCCTGCGGTAACCACCCCGCAGACGCAGACGCCATCCGGCCAGACCTCATCGGAGCAGACACCCTCTTCCAGTCAGGCGCCAAGCTCCGCAGCTCCTTCCTCTTCGGAAGCATCCAGCAGCAATGCGTCTTCCGCTGATTCTTCCAGCGAAGACAGTTCCTCCGAAGCCCTTGGCCTGGAAGAGTTCGACGCCTCCGGCAACAAGGTGAGCGATACTTCCACCGAAGCGGAGCAGGGCGGCGGCACCGGCAATCCCATCGTTTGGTGGATCATTGGCGGCATTATCGTCGTAGCTATTGCAGGCGGCTGCGTGTGGTACTTCTGCTTCTTCAGAAAGGGCAAGAACCCCTTTCAGAAAAAGTAAAGGAAGGTGCGGGCGATGAAACTCAAAAAAATCCTATCCCTTGTTTTAGCTGGTGTGATGGCGCTGTCCGTCACCGGCTGCGTCAACCAGCACCCGGAGGAAACATCCAGCACAAATGAAAGCGGTGAAGTCCGCCTGGTGGCGACCTCTCCGTCAGTGGTGCAGATCTGTAACCGGCTGGATTTAGATTTGGTCGGGATCTGCCAGTCCACCAGCGAACTGCTGGAGCGGTACGACGGTGTTACCATCGTGGGCATGGCGATGAACCCGGATCTGGAGATTATCAAATCCCTCGACCCGGACTACATTCTGTCGCCGGCAACCCTGCAAAACGACCTGCAGCCCAAATACGCTTCTATCGGGGTCAGCTCCCTGTTTCTGAACCTCAAAAGCGTGGAAGGAATGTACGCCTCTATTGAAGGGCTGGGCGAGAAATTCGGCCGGGAGGAGGAAGCGGCCGTTATGCTGGAGGAATTCGATTCCTTTATGACGGAATATGCAGAAAAAAACGCCGGTAAGGAATCCCCCAAGGTGCTGGTGCTCATGGGTCTGCCCGGTTCGTATATCATAGCGACTGACAACAGCTATGTGGGCAGCCTTGTGAAGCTGGCGGGCGGCACCAACGTCTACGGCGACGGGGACGGACAGGAATTCCTGTTCGCCAACACCGAGGATATGAAAACCAAGGAGCCGGACGTGATCCTTCGGGCAGCCCACGGTCTTCCGGATGAAGCCAGAAAGATGTTTGCGGAGGAGTTTTCCACCAACGACATCTGGCAGCACTTCAAGGCGGTGCAGGAAGGCCGGGTGTACGATCTGGACTCCAATCTGTTCAACATGAGCGCCAACTTCAGCTATGAGGAAGCGCTGAAAGCGCTGCAGCCTATGCTTTACGGCGAGGAATAACCCTGAAACAAAACACAAGGCGGCCGGGCTTTTCCTGTCGGGGGAATCCCGGCCGTTTTTCCAAAAGGAGATTTTGCTTATGGTAAGCAGAAAAAAGAAAATCCTCTCCTTTGTGATTACCGCTCTGGGTCTGCTGGCGCTGTTCCTGGTTGCCGTCAACACCGGCAGCCTGAAGGTGACGCCCCTGGAGCTGTTCAAAGGACTTTTTATCGAATACAACGAAAACGTGGCGACCATTTATGACCTGCGGTTTCCCCGCATCCTCATCGCCATCTTCGGCGGCGCGACAACCGCCGTATCCGGCGTGCTGCTACAGGCTGTGATGAAAAATCCGCTGGCCGACCCCGGCATCATTGGCGTCAGCTCAGGTGCAAGCCTGACGGCGGTGCTCATTACCGCCTTTTTCCCGACCCTCTACTTTTTCACGCCCCTGTTTGCGTTCCTCGGCGGGATGATCGCCTTTTTGCTGGTGTACTCCCTTTCGTGGAAGGGCGGGCTTTCGCCTTTGCGCATTATTCTTGTGGGCGTGGCGGTCAACGCCATGTTTACGGGACTCATGAGCGCCTTCAACTCCGGCACAGGGAGCAATTATTCGGGCGTTGCCAGCATCGTCAACGCTAACATCACCATGAAGACCTGGGACGATTTCCAAACCCTGCTTTTGTATGTAGTGATTGGCCTCATCGCCTCCATCTTTGTGCTGGGGCAGTGCAACCTGCTGGCGCTGGAGGATAAAACGGCGCGGAGCCTTGGCGTGAACGTCACCCGCAGCCGGATCATCATTTCGGTGATTGCGGTTTTGCTGGCTTCCATCAGTACCGCCGTCATCGGCCCCATCAGCTTCCTGGGCCTGATTGTCCCTCATATTGCACGGTTGCTGGTAGGCTCGAACCATAAAGTGCTGGTGCCCTACTCCATCCTGCTGGGAGCATTCACCCTGCTGCTGGCGGACACCCTGGGACGCACCATTGCGGCACCCTATGAAATCAGCGCGGCCATCATCATGTCAGTGGTGGGCGGTCCGTTCTTTATCCTGTTGTTGAGGAGGTCGAAGCAAAGCTATGGACAATAACGTGTTTACCGTCAAAAACCTTTCCTTCGCCTACGGCAAACAGCAGGTGCTGAAGAACCTCGACCTGGAGCTTCACGAAGGGAAAATCACCACCCTCATCGGGGCAAACGGCTGCGGCAAGAGCACCCTGTTCAATTTAATGACCAAAAACCTGAAACCGGACGAGGGGGAAATCCTCTTGCGGGGCGGAGATATCGCCGGGATGCGGCTCAAGGACTTTGCCAAAGAAGTTTCCATCGTCCACCAGTACAACACCGCGCCAGCGGATCTGAGCGTGGAAAAGCTGGTGGGCTACGGCCGGACGCCGTACCATACCATGGGACTTTCTCCCGATCCCAAAGAAGACGAGGAAAAGATCCGCCGGGCGCTGGAGATCACCCATACATACAAGCATAGGGATAAACCGGTATCCGAGCTTTCCGGCGGGCAGAAGCAGCGGGTGTGGATCGCCATGGCGCTGGCGCAGGATACGAAGGTGCTGTTCCTGGACGAACCCACCACCTATCTGGATATCCGCTATCAGCTGCAAATCTTAAAGCTGATCCGGCAACTCAACCGGGAATACGGCATCACCATCGTCATGGTGCTTCACGACATCAATCAGTCGCTCTATTACAGTGACGAGATCGTGGCCATGAAGGACGGGAAGATGATCGCCCACGGACTGCCGGAGGAAATCATCTCCGGGGAACTGGTTCAGGAAGTTTATGATGTGAATCTGGATATCCGGACCGTAGACGGCAAGCCGTTTGTCATTCCGGTGTAAGCGGAAAGGAAGGAGGATGCGGCTTCGATGAAGCTCAGACGCACTACGGAAGATTACCTGAAAACCATTTACCTGTTGTCCCAAAAGACGGAAGTCCACGGCGCACATATCGCGGAGGAGCTGGGCGTATCCAAGCCGACAGTCTCCGTTTCCCTCAAGGCGCTGGAACGGGAGGGATACCTGACGAGGGACGAAAACCACGCCGTTTGCCTGACGGAAGCGGGATTGAAAATCGCAAAGGCCACCTACGAACGCCACCAGACCTTCCGGACGCTGCTGGAGGATCTGGGGGTAGACGGGAAAACGGCGGCGGCAGACGCCTGCCTGATGGAGCACGCCGTCAGCCCGGAAAGCTACGAGGCCATCAAGGGGCTGGCAAAAAGAAAGAAGGCGGACGGGGATGAATGACGCGATGCAGTCTTTGGGATACGGCCTGTTGGCCTTCCTGTTTTCAGCGGCCATCCTTGCGCTATGCGCGGTCATCAAAAAGGCTGCAAAAAATTTTTTAAAGGGCGGGCGAAACCATGATGATCAACAAACGGCTCATCGGCACGGTAGCTGAGAGCAAAAAATACATCGCCGGGAACGTCGTTTTGCAGTGGTGTTCCCTGGCGGCGAACATCGCCATGATGTTCAGCATTACAAACCTGTTTGCCGGGCTTTATTACGGCAGCACCGGTTCCTTCGCCCTGTGGATGACGGCAGTTGTGGTCTTACTGGCGCTACTTATCCGGTTTCTATGCACCACTGGGGCCAGCCGGATGAGCTACCTGTCCTCTAAGGCAGTTAAGAAAACCCTGCGGGAGAGTATTTATGAAAAGCTGCTGCGGCTGGGCGCCTCCTACAACGAGCAGGTGAAAACCTCCGAAGTAGTCCAGGTGGCGGTGGAAGGCGTAGACCAGCTGGAAACCTACTTCGGCGCTTACCTGCCTCAATTCTTTTATTCGATGTTAGCTCCCTTGACATTATTCGTAGTGCTTTGCTTTATCAATGTCCCCTCGGCAATTGTGCTGCTGGTCTGCGTGCCGCTGATTCCCATAGCCATTGCCGCAGTGCAGACCTGGGCAAAAAAGCTGCTCTCCAAATACTGGGGGCAGTACACGGCGCTGGGGGATACCTTCCTTGAAAATTTACAGGGGCTGACGACCCTCAAAATCTATCAGGCGGACGAGTTCAAAAACAAAGAGATGAACGTGGAGGCCGAGAAGTTCCGCAAAATCACCATGAAGGTACTCACCATGCAGCTTAACTCCATTACCATCATGGATTTGATTGCCTATGGCGGGGCGGCGCTGGGGGTCATCATGGCGGTGACCCAGTATATGGGTAACCACGTATCGTTAGCCGGCTGCCTACTGATCATCCTGCTGGCAGCGGATTTCTTCCTCCCCATGCGGCAGTTGGGCAGCTTTTTCCACATCGCCATGAACGGCATGGCCGCCAGCGACAAAATCTTCCGCCTGCTGGATCTTCCGGAACACAAACAGGAGGTTTCCGAGAGCTTTCCGATACAGCATGACGTCGTCTGCTCCGGCCTGCGGTTTTCCTATGAGCCGGACAGGGAGATTCTCCACGGCGTGGATCTGCGGTTCCCCCAAGGCAGCTTTACCGCACTGGTCGGGGAAAGCGGCTGCGGAAAATCCACCATCGCCGCTATCCTCATGGGGCGGAACAGGGGATATGCCGGCTCGGTCACCATCGGCGGCGTGGATCTGCGGGAAATAAACGAAAGCTCTTTGCTGCGCAATGTCACCTACGTCAGCCATCAGAGCTATCTCTTCAAGGGTACGGTACGGGATAACCTGCTCATGGGCAAGCCGTCCGCATCCGATGATGAGCTGTGGGCGGCGCTGGAGCAGGTGAATTTAGCCGGATTCCTGAAGGCAGAGCAGGGCCTGGATACCCCGCTGCTGGAAAAGGCGGGGAACCTGTCCGGCGGGCAGTGTCAACGGCTTGCCCTCGCAAGGGCGCTCTTACACGACAGCCCGGTCTACATCTTTGACGAGGCCACCTCCAACATTGATGTGGAAAGCGAAAACGACATCATGGCGGAAATCCACCGGCTGGCGAAAACCAAAACCGTGCTTCTCATTTCTCACCGGCTGGCGAATGTGGTGCGAGCGGACACCATCTATGTGCTGGACGGCGGGAATATCGCGGAACACGGCAGCCATAAAGAATTACTGCAAAAACATGGGCTGTACGAACGCTTATGGAACGCCCAGCAGGCGCTGGAAAACTACGGAAAGGATGGTGACGCACAATGAAAAGACGAAGCGGATTTCAGGTCATGGCGCGTCTCATCGGGCTGGTGAAGCCCTTGACCGGTTTTATGCTCCTGGCTATTCTCATGGGACTCATCGGCCATCTCTGCGCCGCCTTTATCACCATCTTCGGTGGGTATGCGGTGCTGGAAGCTTTGCATTTTGATACGCCCTTCACCCTCACCGCCCTGTTTGTCTGCGTGGTGGTGTTTGCCATTATCCGCGGCTTTTTGCGGTATGCGGAACAGGCGTGCAACCATTTCATCGCCTTCAAGCTGCTGGCCCTTTTGCGGGATAAGGTGTTCCGTGCGCTGCGCAGGCTTACTCCTGCCAAGCTGGAAGGAAGGGATAAGGGCGACTTGATTTCGGTCATCACCTCCGACATTGAGCTGCTGGAGGTCTTCTACGCCCACACCATCTCTCCGGCGGCAATTGCGTTCCTGTTTACCATCGTCATGTGCCTGTTCATCGGCTCCTATCACTGGCTGCTGGGGCTTATTGCGCTGACGGCGTATCTCACCGTGGGGATTATTATTCCTTTGGTGACCTCTAAGCTCAGCGGGGACGACGGGATGCAGTTCCGCACCAAGTCGGGTGATTTATCCGGCTTTGTGCTGGACAGCCTGCGGGGGCTTTCGGAAACCCTGCAATATGGGCAGGGCAAAAAGCGGCTGGCACAGATGAATGAAAAAACCGATGACCTTGCCAAAGACGAGGAACGGATGAAACGCACCTCCGGCCGCAACTCGGCAGTGACCAATACGGTGTTACTGGCTTTTGACCTTGTGATGCTGTTTGTTTCCGCCTTGCTCTGCCAAAGCGGAGCGGTGGGCTTTGACGGGGTGTTGATTCCCACCATCGCCCTCTTTTCCTCCTTTGGCCCGGTCATCGCCTTGGCGGCGCTGGGAAGCACTCTGCAGAACACCTTTGCGGCGGGCAACCGGGTACTGGACATCCTGGATGAAACCCCGGTGGTGGAGGAAGTCGTGGGAAAGCCGGAAATCGCTTTCGAAGGTGCGGCGGCGGAGCAGGTCACCTTTTCCTACGGGAACGAAACCATCCTGTCCGATGTGTCGGTGGAGATACCGGAACACGGTGTGGTCGGTATTGTAGGGCGCAGCGGCAGCGGGAAGTCTACGCTGCTGAAGTTGTTCATGCGGTTCTGGAACGTGCAGAAAGGCAGCGTAACGCTTTCCGGCACAAGGGTTGCGGACATCAATACGAAGAATCTGCGGGAAATGGAGAGCTTTGTCACCCAGGAAACCCACCTGTTCCACGACAGCATTAAAAACAACCTGCGGGTTGCAAAGCTCACGGCAACGGACGAGGAGATCGAGGCTGCCTGCAAAAAGGCGTCGGTGCACGATTTCATTCTAACACTGCCGCAGGGCTATGATACCCCGGTGGGCGAATTGGGCGACACCTTATCCGGCGGGGAACGGCAGCGGCTGGGGCTGGCGCGGGCTTTCCTGCACGACGCACCTTTCCTGCTCTTGGACGAACCCACCAGCAACCTGGACAGCTTGAACGAAGCGGTCATCTTAAAATCTCTCCGCGAGGAACGGGAGGGCAAGACGGTGGTGCTGGTGTCTCACCGTCAGTCCACCATGCGGATTGCGGATACCGTCTATTCGGTTGAGCACGGGAGGATGAGCTGAAAACAAAAATACATAGATTACAATAGGGGGATTTTAAATTCCATGAAACTGAAACGGCTGATATTTTTGATTTTGGGCGTTCTCTGCCTGGGGCTGGGGTGCGTCGGCGTGGCGCTGCCTATCCTGCCCACGGTGCCTTTTTTTCTGCTGACGGTATTTTTCTTTGCCAACTCCTCCCAGAAGCTTCACGACTGGTTTGTAAGCACCAAGCTGTATAAGAAGCACCTCGAATCATTCGTTAAGAAAAAGGGCATGACGGTGCAGACCAAACTCGGCATCATCATCCCGGTGACGCTGGTGATGGGGATCGGCTTTTTTATGATGATGCGGGCGAATGTGGTGGTGCCCAGCGTCATCCTTGCCATCGTCTGGGTCTGCCACATCATTTATTTTGTATTTGGGGTCAAGACCATACGAAAAGGATAATCCGGCGAAAAGGCCTCCGCGGAAGAAAAATCTACAAGTACATAAGGAAAAAAGGACAGCGGCATATGCAGGCGTCCGAAGGAAAAGGGGAAGTTGTCCGAAACAACTTCCCCTTTTCTTTATGGATTATCGAGCAGCATATCAATAATAGATTTAATAACCTTGCGATCCCGTTCGTTGCATTGCTGAAACAGTCGCAGCAGTTGTTTTTCTTCCGGCTCGGATTCCTTTTCCGGATAAAAGATGCTGTCGGCAGATAAACCGAGATTGCGGAGCAGCTTGGATAAAACTTCATAACTGGGACGCCGGTCCTCATTTTCAATGGCTGTTAAATATCTATGACTGATGCCGACACGCTCAGAAAGCTGATCTCTGGTATATCCCATTTTCAGCCGTGCCTGCTTTAAGATATATCCCATATTTTTGATTGATATTTCCTTTTTATTTGCCACTATTAGTTCACCATTTTTCATTTTAAGGATTTCCTGCGGTCCTTAAAACGATATGTTCGTGGTTATTTATTAGAACTAATAGTTCCAAATATGATGAAGAGAGAGGGCAAAAAATGAGGAGTAATCCTATTTGTCTGCACACAAGCTTGTGCAGACTGCGGTGATAAGAAAAAGACATTCCGCTTTGGCTTATATGGATTTTAGAGCTTTTTAAAATCCGGTTTGCTGAAGCAACCGTTTTATGTAATGAAAAGGAACTGTTAGCTCCAAATAATTACACCTGTAAAGAAGCGCACAGTCAGACGGGATTCTCCCCGTTTTGTCTGTGTGCTTTTTTATCCCGTAAGCATATTCGCTCTCCTCCAAATGACCTGGATTTTTAGAAAATTCAGGTCATTTGGAGGAAGAACGATGTATAAAAAGAAACGACGGTCTAACCGAAGACCATAGACTGCAAAATCAATTTACGGCATACCTGCGCAGCGCAGTTCATAACGGCCGGATAGATTATCTCCGTGGAAAGGACAAGCCGCAGCGAGTTGAAATAATGCTGGAGGACATGGATTATCTGATGGCTGAAGAAAGTGGCTTTCTTTTGCAGCTTGCTGAATATGAGGCGTTGCGTCAGGCCCTGCAAGAGATCAAGGAACAAGAACGGTACATACTGCTGGCAAGAGTCATTGATGAAAAGGGCTTTGCTGAAATTGCCGATGAGGTCGGCCTGAGCTATAAAGGGACGGCAGCAGTGTATTACCGTACCCTTGAAAAGCTGAGAAAACTTCTGAGAGGTGAAGAAAATGAATTTTAGAGAACTGTTCATATTGGCGAAAGCAAATCACCCTCAGGCGATGGAAACGGTGCTCTCCATGTACCGGCCGCTTCTGATGAAAGAAGCAGTGGTCAACGGTACATTTGACGAGGATCTGTATCAGGAACTGTGTATTGTTTTTCTGCGCTGTGTCCGGAATTTCCGGGTATAGAAACAGGTAAGAAAAGCAAAAAGAAAGGGGCGCCGCAAGGTGTCCCCTTTCGTCCCCGCTGGAAGCGGCGCCGGCGTATCTATCACCGGCAATCGTTCATTAAGCTGCGTTTTCCATGAGATCGATCATCAGGACATCGACGAGTAGTTTCCCGGACAGGGTTCCCGTGCGAACGGTAACTTGGTCTTTGCGCAATTGTTCAAATTCCTCCGTACGCAATACCCGGCTCTGCCCGGCAAGCGACCGGTCTTCAGCTGTCAGGCGCTTTGCCACAACCTGCGCCATTTGAGAAGAAAGCCCGCGGCCTGCTCAATATCCTCATATTGTTCATTGAGTGTGGAGCGTTTCTGCCGTATCGTACCGTCCGGCTCAATTTCCAGCGTATAAAATGCTTTTGTTGGGTCGGTGCTCTTGCGTAAAAAGAGAATGTATGACTCGCGGTTTTCAATCCGGTCCCAGTAACGGTCACTGTTCGCAATACAGTGAGTGAGAGCATTTCCTTCAAGAATAATAGGTAGCCGGAGAATGATTAAACGCAGAATTTTTGATGAATACATTGAGCAGATGTATTCAATATGATGGAGGTCGTATGGACGAAAAAATTTTAGCTTACAGAAGTGAACTCCAAAAGAGGTCGGAAAACACACAGTTTTGGACAAGAACGATTTTAACCGTTGAAGAAGCTGCCGCATACACCGGAATCGGAAGGGCAAAAATCCGCCAAATCATTTCACAAGGGAATTGTCCTTTCACGGTAAATAACGGCACACAAATCTGTGTGATCCGAGAAGCGTTCATTGATTATCTTGATAAGCAGTTTCGCATATAGGAGGAGAGAGAATTATGCCGAGAACAAAAAGAAAAGACAAGTCAAGAGCCGTGCTTCGGACAGGCGAATCGCAAAGGGCTGACGGAACTTATCAATTCCGATGGACTGACAGCAATCATAAGAGGTTTTGCGTATATGCCAAGACGCTTGATGAATTGCGCTACAAGGAAGAACAGATTAAAAAGGATAAGAGCGATGGCATTAAAACTGAAGCCCGATATACGACGGTCAACGAGATCTATGAGCTTTGGAAGGAGCTGAAGCGAGGGCTGAAGAACAACACCTTTGAGAATTATAAATATATGTATGAAACCTTTGTCCGTCATCAAATAGGTTCAAAGACTGTTTCATCATTGAAAAAAACAGACATAAAGAGGTTTTATAATTACCTTACAGATGAGCGCCAGCTAAAGCCTTCGACTATTGACAGTATCCATACGGTTTTACGTCAGATTTTGGATATGGCTGTTGATGATGATTATATAAGGAATAATCCGTCAGATAATGTACTTAGAGAGTTAAAGCAAGCACATTGCTTCAAGACAGAAAAGCGCAGAGCTTTAACCCGTCCCGAACAGGAGCTGTCGCACCGATGGAAGCAAAAAAGGCTGCTACTTCAATGTCAATACGCCGAAAACTCCGGCTGGAAAGAGAAAAGTGCCAATGCTCAGTTTTGTGAAAGAGGCAATTATAATGGAAAAGGAAAGGCAGGAGCTGCTCGATCTTCATTGTATCGCTATCATTGACGGATACACGGATTTTATCTTTATCAATCGCTTCGGAAATCCACAACATCAGGGAACGCTCAATAAAGCAATCCGCCGCATAATCCGTGACTGTAACGATGAGCAGTTTTTGAAAAACGATAATCCCGAAGTGCTGCTTCCGCATTTTAGCTGCCATTCATTAAGACATACATTTACAACGAGAATGTGCGAAGCGGGCGTAAATGTTAAGGTCATTCAAGACACGCTTGGTCATAAGGATATTTCAACAACGCTCAATATCTATACCGATGTGACGAAAGAGCTTAGGCAGTCTGAGTTTGAAGGTCTTGACTCATATTTCAAAAGCGAGTATAATAAAGTGTCCAACGAATAAGTGGCATTTCTTGAGCGAGGATAAAAGCTTCTACACCATTTACACCAATTTATACTCCAATCCACCGAAAAACTACACGAATTTATAGGGATATGGCGATTCAGGAAGAAACCCCGTTTAGACCTGTTATGAGATATGAGGAGGTTTAGGAGAGATTGAAAAGATGGTTGCTTTCGTCCCGACAATGAAACCGCTTGATAAATAAGCTCAATATTTATCAGTTTTTTGGATGTTTGTTGTAGAAAAGGATAGGCGAAAGTATGCAAAAAATAAAGGATTTTTGCAATAATCATAAAAAAATGTGCATAGCCGTTAGTGCAATATTGGTTTTGATTCTTTTAGCTGCTGTCATTGTAGCTGTTGTTTTGCATGGTCCATCTAAAGAAACAGATACCGCTAAACTGAATTCAATTTCGCAGACTTCCGGGGTGTCTGATCCTCAGAATGGAGAAGATGCGACTTCGGCAGAAAACAATTCCGCCGGCGCTACAGAAGTGAATAGCGCCGCGGTAAGCGGTACGGGCAGCAGTGCTGTCAGCGGAGCAAACAGCGGCGGCAATGCAAACGCCGACAGTTCGGGTAATCAAGGTTCTGCATCTGCCGACGGCGCCGGTTCTTCCCAGTCATCAGCAGGTTCCGGATCCGGCACACCCGCGTCGGGAGGTTCTTCAAGCGGCAGCGCCGGAACTTCACATCAGCATAACTGGAAAGACCATGTTGTAACGGTTACGGTTGAAGATGAACCCGCGCAGACTAAAAAGGTTACGACATACAAAATGTATTACTGGGACAGCAAAACCTGGAAAACTTCTGAGGATCCCGATGATTTTAAAGATTGGGAAAAACAAAAGATAGTATGGATGAAAACATACCGCTATGAAAATAATATGCCGCCGGAACTGTTCAAGGGCTATGATAAAAACGGTAATCCGCAGTATACTAATGATCATTCTATTATTACTTCCTATAAAACTGTACCTGCGGTAACGCATGAGGAACAGCGCGTTGATTATCAGTATTGCACTGTCTGCGGTATGAAAAAATAACCAAGCAGCAACTGTTTTTGCAATACTTAGAATCGGGCCCTTATGCACCCGCAGTGAAACCTGTTTGACAATAAAAAATATCACACCTGCGCGGCTACAGCAGGAAAAATGTAAATCCTTTATGGGCTCAACTCTAATCAAAGTGCGCAACGGTCGATTATCGAAAGAGCAGTGCTTAAATAATAGATAAAGCAGCCGGCGCTTAACCACAGTAAGAAATATAATTTATGAATCGTAAGCAATGCAATTCCGCAATTGCGCGGTTAATTAGGAGATGTATTTATTATGAGATCAGATTTAATCAAAAAGGGGCCAGGCAGGGCTTCACACCGCTCTTTGTTAAGAGCGCTCGGCATTGACGAACTGGAAATGAAACGGCCGTTTATAGCCGTTGTCAATTCAAAAAGCGATTATATTCCGGGTCATATGCATCTGGATAAGATCGCAGAGCAGGTAAAAGCCGGTATCCGCAATGCCGGCGGCGTTCCGTTTGAGTTTAACACCATCGGCGTTTGCGACGGTATTGCCATGAACCACAAAGGCATGAAATACAGCCTTTGCTCACGCGAACTGATCGCGGATTCCATAGAGGTCATGCTCACTGCGCACCCGCTTGACGCTGTTGTTTTTATTCCCAACTGCGATAAGATCGTGCCCGGTATGCTTCTTGCGGCATGCCGCCTGAATCTGCCGAGCATCTTTATTTCCGGCGGCCCGATGCTTCCGGGCAAGAGCACGGAAACCAACACGGGTATCGGTCTTTCCGAAATGTTTGAATATTCCGGCAAATACTTTGCAGGTAATATGAGTCTGGAAAATCTGGAAAGCTGCGCGTTTTCCGCCTGCCCCACATGCGGTTCCTGCAGCGGTATGTATACGGCAAATTCCATGAACTGCCTTACGGAAACGATTGGTATGTCGCTCCCCGGCTCCGGTACGATCCCGGCAGTGATGAGCGCCCGTCTGCGCCTTGCCAAGGAAACAGGCGAACGGGTAATGGAACTTCTGAAAGAAGATATCAAGCCCAGCGATATTATTACCGAAAAATCGATTGAAAATGCGATCCGCACGGATATGGCGATCGGCTGTTCTACAAATACGATCCTGCATTTGACGGCGATCGCACATGCGGCTGGGCACGATATTAATCTGAAAGATCTGGACGAGTACGGCAGAAAAACGCCGCAGATCTGCAAACTCAACCCGGCGTCCTCCGTGTTTATCACGGATCTGAATGAGGTAGGCGGTATACAGGCGGTTATGAAAGAACTTGCCGGCGGCGGTATGATCAATACGGATGCGCTTACCGTAAGCGGCACCGTGGCGGACAGAATTGCAAAAGCGCCGGATGCGGACGGCAAAATTATCCGCAAGCTGGATGACCCGTTCTCTAAGGACGGCGGTATTGCCGTGCTTTGGGGCAACCTTGCAGAGGAAGGCTCTGTAGTTAAGAAAGGCGCCGTTCTGCCTGAAATGATGCAGCATAAAGGCCCTGCAAAGTGCTTCAACAGCGAGGAAGAGGCGATTGAAGCAATCAACGGCGGCAAGATCAAAGCCGGCGACGTGGTTGTAATTCGGTACGAAGGCCCCAAAGGCGGTCCGGGTATGAGAGAGATGCTTTCCCCGACTTCCGCCATTATCGGCATGGGCCTCGGCAATTCTGTAGCCCTCCTGACGGACGGCAGATTCAGCGGCGCAACAAGGGGCGCCTGCATCGGCCATATCAGCCCGGAGGCGGCAGCCGGCGGCAATATTGCGCTGGTTGAAGATGGCGATGAGATCGAGATCGATATCCCCGCAAGAGTTCTCAGAGTAAATGTTTCAGACGAGGAACTGGAAAAGAGAAGAGCAAACTGGCATCCGCCCGTTCAGGAGCTTACAGGTTATATCAAGAGATATGCCCAGCACGTAACGAGCGGCGCGAAAGGAGCCGTTTTTGACGATTGATCTTATTGCGGCTTATGCCGTATAAGCAGATCCAATCCATCAGTTTAAGGTAGGTACAGCCATGCGTGACGATGTAGCCATATCGGTTCAAAATGTAACCATGTCTTTCAACCTGAATAAGGAAAAGGTTGATAATCTTAAGGAGTACGTGATCAAACTTATTACCCATAAACTTGAGTTTAAGAAATTTCACGCGCTCCAGAATATCAGTTTTGATGTAAAAAAAGGGGAGCATCTTGCCATTCTCGGTTTTAACGGAGCGGGCAAGAGCACGCTGCTCAAAACCATTGTCGGCGTTTATAAACCCACTTCCGGAAAGATCGAGAAACAGGGCGTTATCGCTCCGCTACTTGAACTCGGCGCGGGCTTTGACCCTAACTATTCCGGCAAGGAAAATATATTCCTTTACGGCGCCATTCTCGGCTATTCCAGGGAATATATCCAGTCCAAATATGATGAGATCGTTGAATTTTCTGAACTCGGCAATTTCATAAATGTGCCGCTCAAAAACTATTCGTCCGGTATGCGCGCCCGTCTCGGCTTTTCCATTGCAACGGCAGTGGAGCCGGATGTGCTGATTCTGGATGAGGTTCTTTCCGTGGGTGACGCCAAATTCCGAACAAAGAGCCTTAAAAAAGTGCAGTCCATGTTTGAAAAGGGCGTTACCGTGCTGTTTGTATCGCACAGTATCGATCAGGTTAAGGCAATTTGTGACACCGCGATCCTGCTGAATCACGGCAAGATCATCGCCCAGGGCGATGTGAATGAGGTATCTGCCATCTATGATGAAATGACCAGCGGCGTTCGGGACAGCAAAGCAAAAGCCATGCAGGAGGAAAAAGAGATCCTCAAAAAAGTAGCGGCGGCAAAGCCCGTTGCAGAAGATAAATCGGATCCTGCCGCCCGGAATGCGGAGCAGTAATACTGTTATGAATCGTATTGTTGATGAAATTCAGAAACTCCGTTACACACATTCGCGTGAAATTTCCGAAAACGGCGGTTGGCAGGAAACGGTAAACCGTGTGAAATCCGTAATAGAAACAAAAGCGGATCCGTCGCTTGTGTCGGCGGATCCGCAAAAGTTTTCCCTTGAAAGTGAAAAACTGCCCCAAAACCGGTTTTACACAGATATACATTCCGCGCATTTTGAATGTTTCTTAAAAAAAGGCGATCTGGATTATCTTGTTGTCTTTTTTTCTGGTGCAAGATCCCGCGCAGGCGGAAAACTTGCGCCTTATCCTACGTTTTCCAGCTGGTCATGGTATAAGGATCTGAATGTTTCTGTTCTCTGCATAGATGATCCTATGTATAAAACCTATCCTGAAATGGTCATCGGCTGGTATTACGGCAATGATCGGGAAGATTACAGATCGTATACCGCCTTGCTGATCAGAAAGATCGCGTCCCTATTGGGCGTGCCGGATAACCATATTGTTTTATACGGCAGATCGGGCGGCGGTACGGCGGCAATAGCCGTTTCCGATTATATATCCGGTTCATCCGTCTGCTCCATCAATGCGCAGATTGCGCTCAATGCGTATTCCTATTATGCCGATCAGTTTGCAAAACACCCGGAAATCGATATCTATACGTCAAAGGATTTTCAAAAAAGAAATGATTTTGCCGGCATTATCAAAAGGCATCCGGAAAATACGTATTTGATGATCACAAATGTTTTTTCCAAATCAGATGCAGAGAGAAGTATTCCTTATTACAGAAAGCATTTCAATGCGCCGCTGAAATACGGCATTTCCTCTGATGCGAATTTCCATTCGTGGCTCTATTCCGCATGGGGCGTTTCCGATGCGCATAATTCTTTTGACAGCGTTTCGCTGTTCAAAATGATTTTGGAGATCCTTCTTGCGTTCTCAAACGGCGCGTCAGATACAGAGGTCAATATTTTAGCCCAATTCGCAAACGAGTATTGGTTTGAGCGTTACAATCATATCATCAAGCGAGACCGCTATGAAAAAGATATCCAAAAACTGGAAAAGCAGATAGCCGAACTGGATTCGGAAAATTCCCTGCTTGAAGAACAGGTGCGTATCTTAAAGCGAAAATTGCGCAACAGATTTTTAAGGCGGGTCAAGCTGTTCATTAAAAAGCGGATTTGTAAAAAGAAAAGGATCTGAACGTGTTGTTCAGATCCTTTTCTTAACGCTGTTTTGATCAGCCTTCGTATTCGTCCTCGTTTTCCCAGTTGTGCCAGATTGCCTGCACATCGTCGTTTTCTTCAAACATTTCGATCATGCGGTTCATCTTCATCATGTCGTCCTCGCTTTCCAAGCGTGTATAGGTTGCGGGAACGTATGCCGCTTCGCTGGAAACAATATTGTATCCTTTTGCCTCAAGATCATCCCGGATGGCGCCAACGTCATTCGGCTCTGTGCGAATCTCAAACACATCCGCATCGTCTGTTATAAAATCCGTTGCGCCGGCGTCCAGCGCGTCCAGCATAAGCGCGTCCTCGTCAACATCCTCTTTTTCAATCAGAATCACACCCTGCCTGCTGAATAGGAACATAACGGAGCCGGAGGTACCCATGTTTCCGCCGGCTTTGTCAAAGCAGTGCCTTACTTCGGCCGCAGTGCGGTTTCTGTTGTCCGTCAGCGCTTCAACGATAACGGCAACGCCGCTCGGGCCGTAGCCCTCGTAAATGATCTCTTCATAGTCTGCGCCGCCGTTGTCACCGGATGCTTTTTTAAGCATTCTTTCAATATTGTCGTTCGGCACATTGTTTTGTTTTGCTTTCGCAATCACGTCTTTCAGTTTGGTATTTACATTCGGGTCCGGTCCGCCGTTCTTGACCGCAACGGCAAGTTCACGCCCGATCTTGGTAAAGATCTTTGCTCTTGCGGCGTCATTTGCGCCTTTTTTTCTTTTGATTGTACTCCATTTTGAATGGCCGCTCATGAAAACAACTCCTCACTGTCTAATTCTTAAAACCGCAAATCATTTTATCATATAAGTGCATTTCTTGCAAGGGTTATTTAAAATACTGTACGCCGTTTTCAAACCTGGATTCATTCGCAAAGCGCGCGCAGACGCCGCTGCCCTTTTTGGTTTCCAGTTTCAGCCCAAGCGCTTTGTGCCCATAGGGTATGCGCATTTTAAAAGATATGGTCTTTCCGCTGAGCAGGGCGTTTTTATTATATTCCTCAAACGGGATTTCTTTGATTTTTCCGTTTTCATCCGCAAAAACCGCCGCAAAGTAATCAAAAGTAAGCGGCGGCGCAAAGCCATAGTTTGTCAGGGCGAAAAACAGTTCGTTTTCCAAAATATAAAGGTCTTTCACGGCAATGTGATACCCAAGGTGAAATTGCAAAATATCAAAAACGGACCGTTTCACGCTTTCCTTATCTTTGTTTTGAAACAGCGCCGGATTTGCGAAAATACCCAGCTGAACGCAGTCCGCGTAACTGAGCATTTCATGTTTCCAGTTTTGCATGCTGTAGAATTTTCCCTCGTCTTCCCGGTAATTATGCTCCAGGGAAAAGGTGGTCAGCGAGTATGCCGCAACCTGCTTTAAAACTTCTGTACCGCTGAAATGATCGCAGTGGCCGGCGCTTTTTTTGTCGTCTATATAGGCGCGGCCCCATGGCATCTCCCCGTCATTCACTGTGAAACGCGCCCGGTTGGTCACTTCTGTATACCGCTTTTTCTGCGTGCTTTTTACAAATGCCCATTTGTGTGCCGTGTTGCCGGTAATGTAATCGTCGTGGATCCCCACCATCGTGTGGTATTCCAGCGGCACTTTTTTCAGCATGTTGTATGTTCTTACCTGGTTGTAGATGCCCTGCGGCGTGATGCGGCAAACATCCGCGATCACATCTTTTATATACCGTCTTTTAAAATTCCTGTAAGAGTGCCCCTCGCCCCAGTAGCCGATGACGCCCGTCTGCATACAGAAAAGCACATCGCGGATCAGCGCTTCGTTTTCCCGAAACCATTTGCCGATCTGGTTCAGATGCGTTTTTGTTGTTTCATAGGGCGCGTCCGTCTGCGATTCCGTGGAATAGGCGAACCGCAGCAAGATTCGGATCCCGCTTTTTCTGAACAGTTCAAACAATCTTTTCATTTGCGCAAAAGCAAGATCATCCAGCAGCTTTGCGGCGTAATCGCAAAGATATATATATACCTGAAATACGGTTGGCGAATCCGGTTCGTATTTTCGGATCAGTCGTTCTGCCCTTTCAAACGGATCTTCGTTTTCGCCCGGGTAAGCTCTTAAATGCTCTCCGAGCGTTATGTATGTTTCTCCCCGAAGTCCGCGGTTTGGGTTTTTCAGCAGAAATTCCGCGCCGTCAGCGGAGATTTCCGGCATCATGATCCCTTCCTCTTCTTCATAAAGTTCCTTGTTTTCCATACTTTATCCCTTTCTCTTTGGTTGGTTTTCAGTTTATCATATTCTTGGGGGAATTTCAATAAAGCAAACTCCAAAAAGCACACCCGGAATGAACAAGACCGTGAAAAACGGACAATAGAAAAAAAGCACCTCCTATGGTAGTTTTCATTCTACCATTTAGGTGCTTTTTTGTACTGTCTGCACAATTTGGGGCAGTTCACCAATCAGTATCCTGCTTTTCTTGGTCGCAGTGACTTTGTTTGCCACTCATGATCGAAACCTCCGCCGGAGGTTTCTCCCAAACAGCCGCGCCGTACCGGCTTGCTGTTTGGAAACTCGTTCGCAAGTTCAAGTCTTGCTGATTGCATAAAAAAAGCAGGATACCAATCAGTATCCTGCTTTTCTTGGTCGGAGTGACAAGACTTGAACTTGCGACCCCCAGACCCCCAGTCTGGTGCGCTACCACCTGCGCTACACCCCGTACTTAATTTGCTTTAATAATATAACATAACATTTAAAATAAATCAACAAAAATATTTAAAAATCTTAAAAAATATGTTATATTCATATCAAATCAATACCCAATACGGTGATGGTTATGAAAAACTACAAACGCACGCTTTTGCAAAAACTGCGGCTCTTGCTGTTTTACAAGGATGAGCGGGTGACACAGGGCGCTGTATACAGCGAGGTAAGGCGGTTCGATTTTTCGTCTTATTACCCGCTTGAAAATTATGTTCAAAAGGTCGGTGTGCCGCAGGAAAATGTTTATGATATCCGTTCTTTCGGCGCAGTGCCGGAGAATGAAGATCTTGACTGCGCGTATGCCATCAACGCTGCAATCGACGCAGCGGAGCAGACCGGCGGCACTGTTTTGATCCGTGGCGGAAAGTTTACTTCCGGTGCAGTGTATTTAAAAAGCGGCATAACGCTTTTTATTGCCGCGGGATCGTCCGTCCATGCGCGCAAAGACGGCAATGGCTATCCGGAAAAAGCGCTTGTTTATGCGGAAGACGCGGAAAATATCACGATCACAGGCGGCGGAACACTCAACGGGGAAGGGAATTTTTTCGGCAGAAAGCCAATCGCCGGCGCAAATAGGACAAAGCCGGATACCTATGTGGATGTTGTGAAGATGCGATCGGATTACAGAAAGTAGCTGCGTTTTGCCCATGCGTGCAAATATGGCAGTGTGCTGGTGCTCAAAAACTGTAAAAACATAAAGGTTCACGATCTTGTGATTGAAAACAGCGCGTACTGGACTTTTCGCCTGGATCAGTGCAACGGTGTGCATATCAGCAATTTTGTGATCTATAATAACAGAAATGTTGCGAACGCGGACGGCATTGATATGGTAGGCACAAGCAACGTGGTGATCGATCACTGCTTTATATCCACCGCCGATGACGGCATCGTGATCAAAAATGCCGTGTGGGAGGGGAGCAATACCCCGATGCGCAATATCTCGGTAAAAGACTGCGAGATCATTTCGCGCACAAATTCCATAAAAGTGGGGACGGAAACTACGCACGACATCAGCCATATTCTTATAGAAAACTGCCGCCTGTTTATGACGGATCTTTATCCCGGAACCGTCAGCGCTATTGCGCTGGAGGCGGTTGACGGGACGAAACTTTCGGATGTGAACATCAAAAATATATATGCCGAGCGCTGTTCCTGCCCGCTGTTTATCCGCCTTGGAAACAGAAATCGCGCGGCAAAGGTGAATGCGCAGAGCGCGCGTGCGGTTGAGTTTGGTCAAAAAGCGGAAAAAGGCGGTTCTGCTGATAAAAAACGGTATGATATGAAAAGCGAGATCACCGATATCACGGTGGACGGGCTTACCGCCGTGGAGACAGAGATTCCAATCATGATCTGCGGCTTTCGTCAGAAAGGCAAAGTAAAGCGTGTGAAAAATGTAACGCTTAAAAATATAGATATCTCTGTGACCAAAAGGCCGTTTCTTTCGGATAAGCGGCTGTTTATCCCCGAATACGCGTCCGAATATCCGGAAGCAAACCGATTCAAAAATCTGCCTTCCTACGGCTTATTTATCCGCCATGCACAGAATGTGCAGATCTCAGATCTGGTCATTCGCAATCCGGTTTCAGGCAAAAAAGAGCGCTACATCCGGGATTTGAAATAACCTGCTTTAGCTGCATTTCTGCCATACTTTTTATCAATAGCATGCTATTCAAATTAGGTATTTGAATTTTATTCCTATTCCGTGTAAAATGAAATTGAGCGCGATTTTGATTGATCACAGTTTGTTTAATAAAAGAGATTTCAGAGGTGATTTTAGTGAAAAAAGCTACAAAAAATATGACTTTATCCGCAATGTTTCTTGCCCTCGGGCTGGTTCTTCCGTTTCTTACGGGGCAGATTCCGCAGATCGGCAGCATGCTTCTGCCGATGCACATTCCCGTTATGCTCTGCGGGCTGATCTGCGGCTGGCAGTACGGCGCGGTAGTCGGTTTTATTATGCCCTTGCTGCGTTCGGCACTTTTCGGCGCGCCCGTTATGTTTCCGGCAGCGACTGCCATGGCGTTTGAACTGATGACTTACGGCTTGGTTGCCGGTCTGATGTATGGCCTTTCCCGTTGGCAGTGCATTGTTGCGCTTTACAGAAGTTTGATCGTTGCCATGCTTGCAGGCAGAGCGGTGTGGGGCGTTGTTCAGGTCATTCAGCTCGGTTTTTCGGGCAGCGAATTTACCTGGGCGGCATTCATGTCCGGCGCGTTTCTGAACGCTGTGCCCGGCATCGTTATTCAACTTATCCTGATTCCCGTAATTATGGCGGCGCTCAACCGCACGGGTCTTGTGCCGTATAAAAAGAGAAATCGCAAATCCGGTGAAATGGAAAGCAATCTATGAATCTTGAAACTGCAAAACAGGAAGTTGTAAACCGGATCTTATCTGCGCAGGGCGCTCATGCGCCGTATATTGTTGCTGTGGACGGAAGATGCGCCGCCGGGAAAACCACATTTGCCAACGAAGTGGCAAAGATCACCGGCTCGGCGGTTGTCCATATGGATGATTTCTTTTTGCAGCCTTATCAGCGCACGCAGCAGCGCCTCGCCTCACCGGGAGAAAATGTGGATTGGGAACGATTTAAAAGCGAAGTCCTTTTGCCGCTGAGCAGGGGGGAGACTGCGTATTTCCGCCCGTTTGACTGTCATACGCTCGGCTTTCTCAGGGAGATTTCCGCGAATCCGCAAAACGGTGTGATCGTGGAGGGAACTTACAGCTTGCACAAAGCGCTGTTTGATTTCTATTCTTTCCGCGTGTTTCTCCATGTGTCTCCCAAAGAGCAGCTGCAAAGAATCCGCAAACGAAACGGCGAATCCGGCGCAAAAGTGTTTGCAGAAAAATGGATCCCGCTGGAAGAAACCTATTTTTCGGCGTATGATCTGAAAAACAGATGTGATTTTGTTGTAAATACGGATTAAAAAATGAAAAGCACCGCAGATCTTTTGCAAGGTCTTCGGTGCTTTTTGCTGTTTTCTCAGATCATTTCCAAAGGTTTTTGTAGATCTGGATGATATCTTTTCTGGTTACTTTTTTGATCGTGTTTGCCGGCGAGCCGGAATCGATTGCGTCATCCGTCATTTTGTCGATCGCTTCAAAAAATTTGCCTTTGTCAATACCGTATTCTTCCAAACTCGGGATCTCACAGGTTTTGCAAAGTTCGCAGCAGGCGTTCAAAAATGCCTCTGCGGCAGTTCTGTCATCATCCGCATGGTGCGCTACATTGATTGCTCTTGCAAGGTCTGCAAATCTGGAATATGCGCCGTCGATTGCAAATCTAAAGCACTCTTTGATCAGCATGGCGTTTGAGATGCCGTGCGGCACATGAAAGAGCGCGCCGATCGGGCGGCTCATCCCATGTATGATCGTAACGGAGGCGTTGTTGAACGCAACGCCGGCCTCAAGCGCCGCCAGGCTCATTTCTTCGCGTGCTTTTATGTTTTTCGGTTCCGCATAGCAAACAGGCAGATTCTTAAATATTCTTTTGACTGCGCTGATCGCAAGATCATCCGTAAGCGGCTGCGCTTTTCTGGAAGTGTATGCCTCAGCAGCGTGGCAGAGTGCGTCCAGCCCGGTTGCCGCTGTAATGGACGGCGGAGCCGTAAGCGTGAATTTTGGGTCGTCTATTGCAATGTCCGGCATCAAAACAGGCCCTTTCAGCAGCATTTTTATATCCCGTTTTGTGTTTGTTATGATCGTAAACTGCGTTGCTTCAGATCCCGTTCCGCTTGTGGTGGGTATTGCAACGGTTGGCGGCGTGGGTATAGATATGATCTTGCCGTAATAATCGTCGATCTCTCCGCCGTTGGTGGCAACTGCGCCGATTGCCTTCATAGCGTCGATCGGTGATCCGCCGCCGAGGGCAATCAAAAAATCACATTTCTCGTCTCTGTACTGCTGAATGCCCATGTCAATAATCGTATCTGTCGGTTCTGCGTTTACGCCGTCAAATACCGAATATCCGATATTCAGATCGTCCAGCAGTTCCTCAACCGGTCTTACATTGCCGGAACGCACCATAAATCTGTCCGTCACGATCAGCGCTTTTTTGCCAAGATCCGCAATCAGCGGCTTTGCCTGCGCCAGCGCGTTTTCCCCGTAAACGATCTTGCCCGGCATGATAAATTGATTTCCCATTTGCTGCACTTCCTCTTTCCCGCAAAAATTTTAAGTATCTTGAAAACATATATATTTTAATCTAAATAGGGTAAAAGTCAAGTGCGTTTTCGCAGAAAAAAAGATCCGCCGCCGGCAGGGCAGCAGATCTTTTTCATTTTATCATTGAATCAAAGCAGACCGTCCCACGTGTCTACCTCTTTTGCTTTCTTTTCTTCCTCGTCAAACCAGTGCTGGGTCACGGACTTGCTCTCCGTAAAGAAACGGTAAGCGTCTTTGCCAAGGCAGTGCAGGTCGCCGAAAAAGCTCTGCTTGTGCCCGCTGAACGGAACAAATCCAACCGGCACGGGAATGCCCACGTTAATGCCTACCTGACCGCCGTCCGTATATCTTGCAAACTGCCTTGCATAGTAGCCGCTCTGGGTATAGATCACGGAGCCGTTCGCGTAAGGGCTGGCGTTCATAATGGCAAGACCTTCGTCAAAATCCTTGCATCTCTTTATGCAAAGCACGGGACCGAAGATCTCGTCCCTGCCGATCGTCATATCTTCCGTTACATGGTCAAAAACTGTGGCGCCGATGAAGTAGCCGTTTTCATAGCCCGCAGGCACTTCGGGATTGCGCCCGTCAACAATGAGTTCAGCGCCCTCGTCAATGCCTTTCTGGATATCTGCAAGCACTTCTTTGTAGTGCTTTTCATACGTGATCGGGCCAAGTCTTGTGTTTTTATCCCACGCAGGGCCGCAGTTTACGGATTTGATCTGGTTTTTCAGTTCCGCAACGAATTTATCGGCAATGGATTCCTCAACAACGCAGCAGGAAAGCGCCATGCACCGCTGACCGGCGCAGCCGAAAGCGGAGTTGATCACGCCGGCAACCGTTCTCTCCAGCGCGCAGTCCTCCATAACCAGCGCATGGTTTTTTGCCTGGCAGAGCGCCTGGCATCTTTTGCCGGCTGCCGCTGCTTTCTGATAGATTTTAAGACCAACAGGCGTGGAGCCAACAAAGGTAATGCCCTTAACATCCGGGTGTTCCAATATCGTGTCAATTTCGTTTCTGGAGCAGGTAACAATGTTGATAACGCCGTCCGGAATTCCCGCCTCTTTATAAAGCGCGCCGATGCGCATTGCGGTTCTCGGTGTTAATGACGCTGCTTTAAGCACCATTGTGTTGCCGCACGCAACGCATACGGGGGTCATCCAGCCAAACGGGATCATTGCCGGGAAGTTTACCGGAACGATGCCTGCAAAAACGCCGAGCGGTTCGCGGTATTTTACCGTGTCAAATCCGGTGGAGGCGTCCATCAGGCTTTCACCCATCATCAGGGAGGGCGCCTGCGTGGCAAGTTCCGTTCCTTCCTGCGCTTTGCCTACGTCGCCTGCGGCTTCGCCCCACGCTTTGCCGTTTTCTTCGCATACCAGCATCGTAAGTTCGTCCATATGCTCAATCAGCAGTTCGCGCACTTTGTAAAGGATCTGCGTTCTCCTTCTTGCCGGGGTGTTTCTCCAGCCGGGATAAGCGGCTTTTGCCGCTTCAATGGCCTCCAGCACTTCTTCGTTCGTGCAGCAGGGCGCCTGACCGGTTACTTCACCGGTGGACGGGTTGTGCAGGTCATACCACTTATCCGTTTTGGATTCCCTGAACTCGCCGTTTACGAAATATTTAAGTCTTTCCATATTTTTACCTCTCAAAAATAATTTCAATCTTTATTCTATCATCCAAAATCACGGATTTCAATTCGTAATGTGCTTAAAGATATTGCCGCCGAATTGTGCAATTTCACATAAATGCCCGGGCGGCGTAGGATAGTAGGGGGGTGTTTTTTTGCGTTCACATAAAAATAAACCGTTTCGCACCGTGGCAATTGCCGGGCAGTGTGCCGCGGCGCAGATTCTTCTTTTCGAGGAACTGACGGGCTCTTTCATCTGCGATTTTCCGGATACGCCGCTTAAAGGGGTCTATTACTATAAGTTCAACGAATACTTACTTACCTGCCTTCCGCCCGGCAGCCCTGCCGACGCGGCGGCGGAATATGACTGCGTAATCTATCTGCTCCATCCGTTCAGGCTGGAAACGGACTTGGTTGACGCGCTTCGCTTTTCCAGAAAAGCCAAAAGATTTGTGTTGCTCATGTGCCGCTGTGCAAATCAGAAAAAGAAGCGCCTGCCGGTAAATCTGAAACTGCTTTCTGGCGCGCTGCGGGCAGAGATCGTGCTGGAAACCTGCCACAGTTCCAAAGGAGTAAACCGGCTGCTGGATTCCATCGGAAAACTGTTTTCTTAAATAAAAAAAGACTGCGCCCGTTTTATTCAGGCACAGTCCCGTTATCCGAGTAAAATGGCTTAGATATCATTCGCCTTACTCTTGTTGCATTACAGGTTTTACCGCAACTCCTACCTGCATGACCAGCAACCGGGGTCAACTATAACGCCATAGCAATATTAATATAACATTTTTCAGCGCAGATTGCAATGTTATTTGAATGCATTTTATGTAAATTTTTTATATTTTGGTCATTTGCCTCCAAATTGCGTGAATTTAAATCGTATTGTTTTACTGCCGTTTGATTTATCTATAATTTTATGCCGTTTATTATTGAAAAGGCTTATGCCTTGTGCTAAAATATAGAAAAATAAGGGCGGTGATAAAATGGCAAATCTGAAACGCGGGCTCATCGTCTCCTGCCAGGCGGTTAAAGGGGAACCCCTTTACGGTCTGCATATGATGGGGCATTTCGCGCGCGCGGCCGTGCTCGGCGGCGCAGTGGGAATCAGAGCCAATTATGTTTCTGATATAGAGGAGATCAAGCAGCAGGTGGATGTGCCTGTGATCGGCATCATTAAGGCGGAATATGACGGCAGCGACGTTTATATTACGCCAACGTTAAAAGAGGTTAAGGCGCTTTTAACAACAGGCTGCGAGGTCATTGCGCTGGACGCAACCAAAAGGGAGCGCCCGGGCGGCGAAAAACTGGCGGATCTTGTTAAGTATATCCGTGAAAATGCCCCCGGTGTGGAAATCATGGCGGATTGCTCTGATTTTGAGGAGGCAAAAGCGGCAGACGAAATGGGATTTGATTATGTGGGCACCACGATGCGCAGTTATACGCCGTATACGGCAGGCGTTTCGATCCCGGATTACGATCTGCTGAAAAAGATGACGGCGGAGTTATCCGCGAAAGTGATCGCGGAGGGCGGCATATGGGAAACTGCCCAGCTTCAGAAAGTGCTGGACTGTGATCCTTACGCGGTTGTGATCGGCAGCGCGATCACCAGACCTATGGATATTACAAAGCGCTTTGCAGGCGTCTTTGAAAAAAATAATTTTTATGATAAACAGGAGAAATAGTGTGAAAAATCACACTATCATCAATTGTAACGACCTCAAAATTTGCCTGCGGCATAATTTTGAGATGTCTAAGTTCCCATTATACGCCTTATCCGGCTACAATAGGGCGTTAGGAATTTTTAAATATTATTTGTAGCCGGAAAGGCTATGGGAATAAAAATGCAGGATTTAAAAAAGTTTAAGGGCTTATTTTCCGCCCTGCTCACACCGTTTAATAAAGACGGCGGCATCAAATTCGAATCCATCAAGGATCTTGTTGAGTTCAACATCAAAAACGGTATAGACGGCTTTTATGTGGGCGGCAGCACCGGCGAGGGGCTTCTGCTTACCAATGAGGAAAGAGAGGCCGTTTTCAAATGCGTAAAAGAGGCGGCAGGGGATAGAGTAACCCTTATTGCCCATGTCGGCACGATCTCCACGGATTCCGCAATAGAAATGGCAAAGTGCGCGGAGAATCTGGGCTATGACGCGATTTCCGCCGTTGCGCCGTTTTATTACGGATTTCCGCTTGAGGCGATCCTCGGCTATTATCAGGATATTGCCAACAGCACCTCTCTTCCGATGATCATCTATAATTTTCCGAACTCAAGCGGATTTTCTCTTACCAAAGATATCGCAAACGATCTGTTTAAAAATGAAAAATTTATCGGCATCAAGCATACGTCCAGCGATATGTTCGCGCTTCAGAAATTCAAACATCTGGATCGGGATATCGTGGTTTATAACGGCTTTGATGAAACGCTGCTCGCAGGGCTTGCCATGGGCGCGGACGGCGCAATCGGCAGCACCTATAACTTTATGGGCAAAAAGTTTAAAAAGATCATGAATGACTTTCTCAGCGGAGATCTTAAAGCCGCGCAGAAAGGGCAGAACGAGGCGGATGAGATCATTACCGAAATGTGCAAATACGGTGTGTTCCAGTCTGAAAAAGCGATTCTTACCGAACTCGGCGTTGATATGGGCGAGTGCAGAAAACCGTTCCTGCCGATCAGTGCTGAATGCCGCGCCTCTATGAGAAAAATTGCGGAAAAGATTGCTGAAGAATGAGAGCGGATCAGATCAATATCAGAGATCCGTTTGTGCTTGCCGAAAACGGAAAATATTATCTTTACGGCACACGTGCCGCTGATTTCGGCAGAAAAACAGGCGGATTCGACGTTTACGTTTCAGTGGATCTTGCGGAATGGAGCGGCCCTTTTGCCTGCTTTGATTCCGAACGATTCGGCTTAAACCGGGAAGTCAACTGGGCGCCTGAGGTGCATTGCTATCAGGGCAGTTATTATATGTTTGCCTCTTTTACCCGAGAAAACGGCCTTCGCGGCACTTATGCGCTTAAAGCGGACAGTCCGCTCGGCCCGTTTATTCCCCATTCAAACGGTGCGCTCACGCCGGACGCATGGGAATGCATAGACGGCACATTTTATTGTGAAAACGGCGTGCCGTATCTTGTTTTCTGCCATGAACATACGCAGGCCGTGGACGGAGAGATTTGTTATATGCCGCTTTCATCTGATCTTAAAGAAAGCGCAGGGGAAGCAAAACTGATATTTACTGCATCTTCACCCGAATGGGCGGATCAAAAAGCACCGGGCGAACATTATGTTACGGACGGACCTTTTCTGTACCGCTCAGCAAACGGAAGTCTCCTGATGATTTGGTCCACTTTTATAAAGCATACATATGCGCAGTGCATTGCGCGGTCGGAAAACAGCAGTATCATGGGCAGTTTTGAACATCTGCCGCCCCTCATTACCGAGGACGGCGGCCACGGCATGCTCTTTTGCTCCGGCAGCGATCTGATCCTGACGTTTCATTCGCCGAATCAGACGGGATTGGAACGCCCTCGGTTCGTTAAACTGAAAGACTGCGGCGACACCCTGCGTCTCGTGCCGTAAATAGAGCACAGAATAAAAAACAGAAAAAACGCTTTTGAGATGTATTCTCAAAAGCGTTTTTTTGGTGCGCAATATTTTATCAACTAAATGTGTAATAAAACATATTTGCAATGTTTTCCGGCTGCGCCGCGAATTGGAGCCTGTAGGCGATTCTTTCGGCGTCTGTGTGCGAAGATTTTACATTGTTTACACATTTTACGGAAATGCTTTTTGGATCTATGCGGCATTCCTTATCAAGACGGATTGTTTTCTGCTCTCCGGGAATCAGATCAAACGCGTTGTCAGAAAGGGGCGCGCTTTCTCCTTTAATGTCCACAAAAACAGATCTTGCGTAGGTGCTGCTTTCCAGCGTAAGTTTGTTGCCGGAAACATAAGCCTTAATTTTTGCCCGTTTCAGATTCAGCGTCCGCTCCGGCACAAAAACAGCTGTTGTTTCAAACTGCTTTTTCCCGTCTTTAAAGAGTTCGGCGTATAAAAAACAGTTCTTTTTATCAAAGCCGGCAACCGTTATGCTTGCCGCTTTAAGCGGTTCGCCTGCCTTGGAATGTACATTTTCATTCGTTTCGGAAAGCGTTTTGCCGTCCAGATCCATGATCCTTGCCTTTACGGTATAATCGCCGCTTTCCATTGTATCGTTCAGCAGATAGATCTCTGCGTCGCTGTGCGTTTCACGAACAGAAAGGGCAATGGGACTGAAGAACCGTTTCGCTGCGTACATCAGCGGTTTCCATTTGCCGAAATAGTCCACGGAAGACCAGCTCGGGCAGCCCCAGCAGTCGTTGAGCTGCCACCAGAGCGAACCGTTGCATCTGCCTTTGTTGCGCCGGAAATGCTCCGCCGCGTTGCCAACGCACTGGCTCTGGATCAGCCCGGTCAGATAGATCAGATCCTCAAATTTGTCCGGCTCGTTATACCGTTCCAGCAGATAATACTTCATCTTTGCGTTTCCGCTCAGACATTTCTGGTGGTGCAGCATCGTTTTGGAAAACAGGTGCATCTCATCCTTGTCTGCAAACTGCTCTATGCAGTCTGTGGACGGCAGAGATTCCATTCCGTATTCGCTCATAAAGCGGGTATATCTTTTGGTGTAATATTTCAGATTCTTTCCGCCGTGCCAAACGTGCCACATATGTGTGTCGCCGCATTTGTCCGCCGTAATATTCTTTCTGAAGCCGTCTCCAATCGGGGAAGTTTCTATATACGGCGTTTTTCTGTCATACTTTCTGATCTCGGCAGGCAGTATGTCATAAAAGAATTTGCGATACCATTTCACGATCTCGGATTGCTCCGGCAGATACGTAAACATGAATTCGATCTCGTTGTTGCCGCACCAAAGCGCAAGGGAAGGGTGGTGCATGATGCGGCATACGTTGTATTTGATTTCCCCTAAAACATTGCTTAAATATTTTTCCTCATAAAACGGATACATCAGGCAGGCAAACATAAAATCCTGCCAAACCAGAATACCGTTCTCATCGCAAAGGTCATACAGATGATCGCTGCCGTAATATCCGCCGCCCCAGATTCGGATCATGTTGAAATTTGCCGCAACGCAGTCGTCAATGATCTTCTGCTCGGCTTTTTCATCAATTCTGTCCGCCATTGCGTCCGGGGGGATCACATTGGCGCCTTTGGCAAACACCGGCACACCGTTAAGAATGAAACGGAAATTGCGGCCGTATTTGTCCGCTCCGCGGTCCAGTTTCAGCGTGCGCAGACCTATGCGTTTTTCAGCGCTGTCGATTCTGATGGTGTAAAGCGGCTGCTTTTCCTTGCCGGAAAGTTCACGCGTCCACCACAGTTCGGGATTTTCGATCCGGATTTCTCCCGTGCCATTTTTGATCTCAAATGCGCTCTGTTTCCCGTTCGGCGCTGTGATCGCGGCTTTTCCGTCATACGGTATGTCCGTTTTGATCTCCAGCGTTACGCAGCCGTTTTCATGGATTTGAAATACCGTGAAATCACGCACTTCCTCATCAAAGGCAAGGATCTGCGTTTTGCCCAGTATCCCGGATACGGGCAGATTGATGCCCCAGTCCCAGCCAAAATGGCAGGCCGGTTTTCTTATGTAGGGCGCGCCGTCTGTTCCGTTGTTGTTTTTCGGCAGCGGCTTTTCTTTCTGCCTGGTTTTAATGTATGCAACCGGGGAATCAAAATGGATTCGGATCTCGTTTTCCCCTTCTTGTAGCACGTTCTTAATATCTTTTTCAAAACGGATATATGCGTTTTCGGATTTTCCGATCAGTTTGCCGTTAATATAGATACGGGCAAGCGTGTCCAGCATATCGCAGGAAAGAACCACGTTTTTGCTCTTGCACATATCGGCACCGATTGTAAAGGTGCGTTCAAACGTTTTTCCCGTTTCACCAATAAACTGCACATCCTTTTCGTTCGTGCCGTAAAACGGGTCTTGGATCTTTCCGCTCTTGAAAAACGCGTTAAAATCCGTTACCGGCGTAGCTGCCTCAACGGATTCGCCCGTTGAATCCAGTGTGATCTTCCATACGCCGTCCAGTGATAATGCTTTCATAATCAATCCCTCTGCTTTGTTTTTAGGCAGTTGCCGCCTGATTTCCGTTTCATTATAGCATAACGGTGTTATCTTATCAACAATTTAAATTTTCTGTTGCATTCTAAAAGTTGTTGCTTTATAATACTTTCTGTCAGTTCGCAAAATCCTGACCAGTTTCGTTTCATTCGCGAAACTTCTAAAAACAAAACTAAGGAGAAATTGAATCATGAAAAACAAAAAACTGATGTTTATCGTTCAGGCGGCTGTGATCGCCGCAATGTACGCCGCGCTTACCTACGCGCAGAATTTTCTTCTGCCCGGCACAACTTCCGCTGCCGTGCAGTTTCGCGTTTCGGAGGCGCTCAACGTGTTTGCCCTGTTTACGCCGGCGGCAATACCGGGGCTGACGATCGGCTGCGTGCTGTCCAATATCTATAATATCGGATCCGGCCTTCCGCTTGATATGATCTTCGGCTCGCTTGCCACCCTGCTTGCAACGCTTTGCATTTATCTTTTCCGCAAGATTAAGATCGGGTCTTATCCGCTGCTTTCCATGCTGATGCCCGCCGTCTTTAACGGCGTGATCGTGGGTTGGGAAATCGAAACCTTTTTTGTGGAGGGCGATTTCATTTTTGCCGATTTTCTTGTTCAGGGCGGCCTGGTTGCGCTCGGCGAACTTGGCGTTATGCTTGTGCTGGGTACGATCCTTTATTACGTTTTCGTTAAGCGCGGGCTGGATAAAAAGTTGTTTTCGCCGGCGATTGCCTGATCTGTTCCAAACTATAAACCTAAAATGATTTTGCAAAAAGAGCACAGCCGTAAAGGCTGCGCTCTTTTTTTGCCTAAAGAATGTTTGAAAGGTTTATTCTGGAATGATCGTATACCTGTTCTATTTCGCTTTTTGCCTCGATCAGCGCCTCGTTCGTGTCCTCTTCGTTCAGATCGTTCAGGTCATTCAGCGTGCCTATGGAAATCTCCGCGCTGTGCAGAATGGCGTGATCCGTGATATAGGTGGCAAGGCGGTCAAAATCCTCCCACTCATCCTCTATCGCTGCGCATTTTTCTTTTTTTGCCGCAAGATCCGTTTCGTCAATGGCAGCGTCAATATGGGTAATAATCTCTTTGCAGTCTTTGTAAACATAGAATTGCTCAAATGCGCAAAGCGAAAGGGCGGCAAGAATGAATACGGCGGAAAACCAAAGTCTTTTCATTTATTTGCCCCTCTTTTCTATCACGTTGATCTTTCCGTTGTCATCAATCGTAAGCAGCATGATATCCGTGATCTGCTTGCCGCTTTGGGTTACAAGCAGTTCAATCTCGCTGTTTTTGATCTTGTTTTCTCCAAAATATTCCGCAACGGGTTTTCCGTCCGTAACAACGGGCACTGCCGTTGATTTTTCATCTACTTCAAGATGAAGCTGGCTCGGCGTTACGGGGCTGTCTTTTGCTTTTGCCAATACAGATACGGTGCCGTTCGTCTCCACAACCGCGTCCTGCACTTCGGAAAGATCAAAAAATCCCTTTTCACGCACGGCGTCCATCAGATCATCTATTGTGATCCGCAGCCTTCTCAGCTGTTTTTCGTCCAGCTTTCCGTTTTTGATCACAAAGATCGGTTTGCCCTGAATGATGTTTCTGAAACCGATGCTTTTCATGGAAAGCGCGGAAACTATGATCTCCAGCGATACAAAGATCAAAATCGGAATAATCATATTTGCAAGCGGCATGGCGTTATCTTGCAGCGGAATCACTGCCACCTGCGAAACCAGTATCGTGATCACAAGTTCGTGCGGCGTCATTTCGCCGATCTGCCTTTTTCCCATCACTCTCAGCGCAATGATTACTGCTATATAAATAATCACCGCTCTAATAAAAACAATGCTCATTTCAATCACCGCCATTATTTTTTGCATAAGAACCGCAAATATTGAAAAAATACTTTTAGAAATTTTTTTGGTGATTCTATGGAAAAAATATTTCCATCCGCAAAGGATAATATGGATAAACTCAACAGCGATTATCAAGACTGTTCTGATTTTTTGCTGCGCGAGTGTATCGTTGGCGGCAGAAACTGTATCGTCTGCGTGCTGGACGGCATGATCAATTCCCTCCAGCTTTCCCAGATGATCATGAGCCCGCTTTTAAATTATAAGTTTGAAACGGACGAGCCCGATGATTTGTTTAAAACGATAAAACTGCGGGTCGTTAATTCGCTGGAAATGAGCGAGGCGGAAACTTTTGACGATGTATATTTTTATCTGTCCTCCGGGTTTGCCGCCGTGTTTATAGACGGCGTTTCCAAATGCCTTGTTATGGGGATTCAGGGCTTTGAAAAGCGAAAAATGGGCGAACCTACGAACGAGGCGGATATCAAAGGCGCAAAAGAGTGCTTTACGGAAACGCTGAATGACAATAAAGCAACGCTTCATCGCAGAATAAAATCTCCCAAACTGAAAATGAAACAGTTCAAGATCGGCTCGGATGTAAAAACCTCCGTGGTTGTTTGCTATATTGAATCCGTTGCGGATATGCGGCTGGTTGCCGATGTGGAAAACCGGATCCTGTCTGCCCCGGTGGACGATCTTTGCGATTACGGCGAACTTGCCGCCTTTCTGGAAAGCGGTGTAAAATCTCTGTTCACCGCCGTCGGAAATACGGAACGTCCCGATACGCTTTGCTCAAAGCTGAATGAGGGCAGGGTCGCCGTTCTTGTGGACGGTTCGCCGTATGCCGTGTATGTGCCTTATCTGTTTACGGATTCTTTCTCTACGGTGGATGATTATAACAACCGCCCGTTTTACGCCACTTTTAACCGGCTGCTGAAATATTTTTCATTTGTAATATCGGTTATCCTGCCCGGATTTTATGTAGCCGTGGGCACGTATCATCAGGAGCTTTTGCCGTCCTCGCTTATGTATACTATAGCGGCGGCGGAGACGTCTACGCCGTTTTCTTTGATGCAGGAGGCGGTCATGGTTCTGATCCTGTATGAGATCATGCGTGAGGCGGGTCTGCGCCTGCCCAAAACGATCGGACATGCCGTGTCCATCATCGGCGCGCTTGTTATCGGGGATGCGGTCGTCAACGCAGGGCTTGTCGGCGCGCCCATGCTCGTCGTCGTTGCCGTAACGGCAATCGCGTCCTATGTTATCTATCCGCTTTATGAAAGCATTTCCGTTTTGCGGATCCTTTTTATTCTGCTCGGCGGTTTTACGGGTATATATGGCGTGATCCTCGGCGTATGTATGCTTTGCGTAAATATTACGGCGATCGACCCTTACGGCGTGCCGTATTCTTCACCCATTTCTCCGCTGAATAAAAAGAGCATGGTGGATATCTTTTATCGCGCAGACTGGAAAAAACTTTTAAAACGCAATATCAGAGTGCAGAATCTAAGGGGTGCGGATCTCAATCATGATTAAGTATAAAAAGGGCATGATCGCCTCGCTGAATCTGTTTTTTCTGCTGTTTGTCAGCCGCACGATCATCGGCTTCACAGTCAGCAGCGAAGCGCTGAAAAGCCGCTATTCCATGGATCTTGTCTACAGCACTTTTTTTGCGCTGCTTATCACGTTTTTGATCTCCCTGCCTGCCGTGATCTGCGCGGCAAAGGGCAAGAGCGTCATGAACCACAGGTTCCTGCGCGTGCTTTACGGAGTTTATTTTATCTTTTCAGGCGCGGTGAATGTTGCTAAATTTGCCGTATTCTCCTCCACGGAACTTAACCAAAACGCCAAGATCGCCGTGCTTGCCGGGTTTATGATCCTTGCCTGCACCTATGCGGCGTCACTCGGGATAGAGGCGGTTTCCCGTTTTGGTTCCATGGTGTTTGTGATCACTCTGATCGGCGCTGTGGGCGTCATGGCAGAGGGCGCAAGCGATTTTTCTTATCTGAATCTTTTTCCCATAACGCAGAATCCGGGCGAAAGCGTTCTCAGAAATATTCTTTTTTCTGTTTGCAGCACCAATGAACTTGTCCTTTTTATAGTCTTAGCGCCTAAAGTAAACGGAAAAACGGCTAAGCCTTTTTATTTTTCGCTATCGGCGGCATATCTCGTCATGATGGTGCTGATCGCGTTTACCATTGGCGTGCTCGGAGATACCGCGTCGCTTTCCGCGTATCCGCTGTTTGAGGTGTCGCAGCTTTCCAAACTCGGCTCCGGCGAACGGCTGGAAGCGATCTTTACTGCGCTGTGGATTTTTGCTGTGTTTTTAAAGATCACGCTGTTTCTTTACTGCGCCGGCGAATCGTTTTCGTTCAAAAAAAAGTGGGTCAAATTTTCGTTCTGCGGCGCTGCCATGTTTGCGCTGAGCGCGTTTTTCCTTTACGGCAGTGTGTTTGACAGCAATCAGGAAAAGATCCTTTACCCCGCTTTTGCGGTATTTGCTTTTGTTTTGCCGCTTTTGTATCTGATATTCGGTAGAAAGAGGAATAAGATTGAAGAAGTTAACAGCCATATTTAAATCTGCGTTTTGCGTTTTGCTTGCCGCCGCTGTGTTTTCCGGCTGCGCAGGAAATGAAAATCTGAAAGATCTCAGCGTAGTCGAGGGCATGGGGATTGATCTTAAGAACGGGCAGATCAGCGTGACCGTTCAAACCCTGAATCTTTCTAAAGAAGGTACCGGCGCCGAAGCGCTTTCGGGCAATATCACCATGAACGCAGGGGGAAGCGGCCCCAATATTTCCGCCGCCGTGCAGAAAACGGCTGAAAGTTTGTCCAAGAAACTGTTTTTCGGGCAGAACCAGATCCTTGTGATCGGCAGTGATCTTGCAAAACAAGATCTGAATGCCTGCTTTGATTATCTGATCCGTAATTCGGATTCCCGGCCGGATCTTGCCGTTTGCATTGCGGCGGAATCCGCAGAACAGGTGCTTTCAAGTAAACTCGGAAATGCCCTCGTGCCTGCGCAGTCTCTGTCAGAATTGCTTTATAACGGCGAATCTGAGGGGTTTGCATCATATGTTACCGTAAGCGAAATGCTCAATTTGTATAAGGACAAAACTTCTGATATCTATCTTCCCGTCATTACCGCAGATGAAGAAAGCGCTGCGGTGTCCGGAATTGCGTTATATAACGGCGGCGCACTTGCCGGCGTGCTGTCGGAAGAGCAGATCATGGGCTTTCTGCTGCTTACGGATAAGATCGATTCGGGTTATTTTGAGTTTGAATCCGAAGTATACGGAAAGATCGGAGCGGAAATCTCCGATTCCAAAACCAAGACCAAAGCATCCGCGGAAAACGGCGCAGTTGTTTACAGCGTAGAGATCACCTCCACGCTGTCTGTAGAGGAACTGCAAAACGGTGCCGAATCGATGATATCCGAAAAAGATCTTAAGAATATTGCGGCAGAGGCGGAAAAAGAACTGGAAAACAAGTGCCGTCAGGCGTTTCTCTCCTGTGTTCAAAACGGCAGCGACTGCCTCAGAATCGGGGAGAGCCTTGCCGCCGGCTCACCGTCTGCTTACGATCAGCTCAGCGATCACTGGAAAGATGCGCTTTCTTCCGTAAAACTTGCGGTAAAGAGCAACTGTAAACTCAAAAAGGTCAATGAAAACGCAAGCGGTTACTGATCGCCGCTCTCGCTGTCATTGAAAAGCGTAACCAGTTCTTTTGTGCTGCTGTCCGTGCCTGTGTCTATATTTATGCAGGCTGCGGCAGGCACCGCAAGGGAAAGGGCAAACAGCACCAGAAAAATGATAACGGCTTTCTTCATTTCTTCGCCTCCTTGACTTTATATATTATTTTATAGTATAATAAACTTTGGATTTTTATGACATATGCGTTAAAGATAGATCAAAAGCGTTTTATCTTTTCCCAGCAGGCGTAAAGGAGTGAAACAAATGTCATCAAAATATATTTCACCTATTTCTATGGAAGCCATCTCCAAGTTATGCGGTGAACTGGAAAAAAACAATTCAATACGCCCAAGTGATTTCGAAAGATACCATGTAAAAAGAGGTTTAAGAAACGAGGACGGCACCGGCGTTATGGCGGGCCTGACCCGTATCTGTTCCGTTGAGGGCTATTATATTCTGGATGGAGAAAAGGTAGCTAAAGAGGGTAAACTTTCTTACCGCGGATATGATATAAACAATATCGTTGAAAACTGCGTGTCGGAAAACCGTTTCGGTTTTGAAGAGGTCGTGTGGCTTCTTCTGTTTGGCGAACTGCCCACGCCCGCGCAGCTTACCTCGCTTTATGAGGTGATTGACGTTTGCCGTTTTCTTCCCGATGATTTTATAGAGGATATGATGATCAAAAATCCGTCCAAGGATATTATGAATAAACTTGCCCGCTGTATTCTGGGCCTGTATTCCTATGATGAAAATCCGGACGATATCTCCGTGCAGAACGTTCTGCGCCAGAGCATGCAGCTCATCGCGCAGTTTCCCACCATTCTTACGGTTGCTTATCAGGTTAAGCGCAGGGCGTTTTACGGCAAAACGATGTTTTTGCACCCAATCAAACGCGGGCTTTCCACTGCGCAGTACATACTCCGCCAAACAAGAGCGGATAAAAAGTATACGGATGAAGAGGCAAAACTGCTGGATATTATCCTTATGCTTCACGCAGATCACGGCGGCGGCAACAACTCCACGTTTGCAACAAGAGTGCTGACTTCAAGCGGCACGGATACCTATTCCGCCATTGCGGCAGGCATCGGCTCGCTGAAAGGCCCTCGCCACGGCGGCGCAAATGTTAAAACAACCAATATGATGTATGAGATCATGGCAAATGTTCCGGATTCAACGGATGAATCCCAGGTAAAGGATTACCTTGCCAAGATCCTGCGCAAAGAGGCGGGAGACGGCCTCGGCCTCATCTACGGCATGGGGCATGCCGTATACACCATTTCGGATCCCCGCGCCGTGATCCTTAAGAACAGCGCCAGGGAACTTGCGTATCAGGCAGGGTACGAAAAGGAATTTAAAACACTTGAAAATGTGGAAAAGGTAACGCCGGATCTGCTCCATGAGATTAAGGGTGACGATAAGGAAATCTGCGCAAACGTAGACCTTTATTCCGGTCTTTGCTATAAGGTGCTCGGCATTCCGGAAGATCTGTTTACACCGCTGTTTGCCGGTTCCAGAGTTGTGGGCTGGTGCGCGCATCGCCTGGAAGAACTCACATCCAACAAACGAATCATCAGACCGGCTTATAAGAGCGTTTCCCAAAGAAGAGAATATACGCCTCTCAACAAAAGAAAGTGAAAAAAACAGGGATTCAAAGTATCGTTCTAACGTTGTGCGCCGCATGTATTTCCGTTGGCGCCGCCGTTATAAGATGTGTTCAGTTATTTTATTATACCGATCCTCAAACGGGTTATGTCACCGGCAGCGGCAAGGAACTCATTTTTGATCTTTATGTTTGCCTTGCTGTCAGTATCGTTCTTTTTGCTTTGGCGGCATGGATCGGAAGGGCGGATGCAGGCGAAGAACTTGTTCCCGGCAGAGGGATGTTTTTGCTGTCTCTTTTCTGCGCGGCAGGCATGTTTTATGATTTCATTTACCAGTGTGTCAACTGCTATCTGTATGTTTCAAAAACATCGTTCCCTGCGGCAAACCGTATTGTTCCGATGGCGCTGTGCGCCGTGTTCGCACTGTTCAGCTGTGCCTATTTTGCAGTGCTGTGCCAGTGTTCACGTTCCAGTCGTTTTGAATTCGGCAGGCTTTGGCTGCTGCGTCTTGCCCCGCTTTGCTGGACTTTTTGTAATGTGCTCGTGGGGCTTACCGAGTACGGCAATATCGTTTTTGACGTGGATTCGGCGCTGAAATATCTTTCCCTGATTTTTGGCATGGTGTTTTTCTTTCTGCTTTTCGCGTCCAGGGAAAGCCGGTTTAAACGTATGGGTGTGCTTGCGTTTTTCGGCTATTCTTACGGTGTGCTGAGTTTTGTTCTGTCCCTTCCCCGCATGATCGCGTTTATCGGCGGAGCGGGGCTTGCGTTTCCGGATTTTTCCGCGCCTGCGTTTTTGTTTACGGGCGTTTTCGCATTTGCCGCCGCTTGGCGTATCTCGTTTAAAAAGAAGGTTTGATCTTGTTTTTTGAAAACCTTAAAACCATCGCCGTTCAGGTATTCATGCTTTATATGATTGCGGGGATCGGCTTTGCCGCAGATAAATTCGGTATCTTTACTCGTGAGGACGCAAAACGCGTGATCAACCTTTTGTTCAATCTGATACTGCCTATTGCGGTCATACGCAGCTTTGCCCATATAGAGTATTCCCCGGAACACGTGCGGGGTCTGTTTATTGCATTTCTGTGTGCCGCCGCAACGCATTTGTTCGGAATGGCTGTTTGTGCGCTTACGTTCAAAAAAAGAAGCCTGCTGGAACGGGGCATCTTTCATTACGGCACCGTGTTTTCCAACGCTGCTTTTCTTGCCCTGCCGCTTGCCCAAAGCGTGATCGGGGATGAGGGCGTGTTTTACTGCTCCGTTTATATCGGGGTGTTCAATATTTTTGCTTTCACTTACGGAATTCATGAGATCAGCGGAAGAAAAGCCGGAATCAGCATAAAAAAGATCTTTTTAAACCCCGGCACGATTTCCGTTATCATCGGTGTGCCGCTGTTCCTTTTAAGAATAAAACTGCCGCATATCATCGATTATCCTATGGAACTTGCCGGCGGTATCAATTCGCCGCTTGCCATGATTATCTTCGGCACCTTTCTTGCAAATGCGAATTTTAAAAATCTTTTTATCAAAAAAGAGCTGTTTTTTGTTTCGTTTTTACGGCTCGTATTCATCCCCGTTGTTATGACCCTGTTTTTCCGGGTGTGCGGCGTTACCGGCGATCTGCTCAGAGCCATGGCAATCTCCGCCTCGGCGCCAACTGCAACAAATACGGCAATGTATGCGGCAAAGTATGAGAACGACGCCGGCCTCGGCTCAGAGATCGCAGCGCAGTCCAGCGTGCTTTCCGTTGTAACGATGCCGGTTGTGGTTGCCATTTCGTCTGTTTTGTAAAATAAATATTACAAATAGGATAATAAATTTATCCTATTTGTAAATTTTGTTTTAATTTATTTTTCATTCGATTTCTTTCGCGCGGATTTTGCGCTATAATGTATCCTAAATCAGCTGTTTTAATTTTGTACGCCGGGTATGCCCGCGCCGCGGCGTATTTCGGATTGCGGGCGGAAAGGTTATGATGTTATGAAATTGATAATCTCCATCGTTTCCAATAAAGATGTGGAAAATGTGTTTGAGAATTTAAGCAAAGCCGGTTTTCGCGCCACTAAAATCTCCACGATGGGTCAGTTCCTGGAGGGCGGCCATACAAGCCTTTTTATCGGCGTGGAGGATAGTAAAGTGGACGAAGCTTTTGAAGTTCTTCAGAGTTCCGTTTCCAAAAGGATCGTCAAGCAGCACGGCGTGCAGAGCACTTTAAAAGGCACGCTGTTAAAGCAGCCTGTTGATGTGGAAGAGTTCGGCGGCGTTGCTTTTGTTATAAATGTAGAGGAATTTAAAAAGTTTTAAATATGGTTTTTACATATTTTAAAGGTAATCAAAATGTAAAAGACAGGGTTTCCTCCCTTGTGGAATCTTCCCGGCTCCCGCACGCCATCCTGATCGAAGGAGAGGCGGGGCTTGGAAAAAAAACGCTTGCAAGGGAGATTGCCTGCGCGCTCGTATGCCGCGGCAGCGGTCAAAAACCCTGCTGTTCCTGCGCCCAGTGCAGAAAAGCTTTAAACCGGGTTCACCCCGATATTTTTGAATACTGCGCGCCCGGCGGCGCCAATTCGTTTCATATAGATACCGTGCGGGAGATCATCAACGATTGTTATGTTATTCCGAATGAGGCGGATTATAAGATCTACATTCTTGGAAACGCACACTGCATGAATGCCTCCGCGCAAAACGCGCTGCTTAAGATTTTGGAAGAGCCGCCCGCTTACGCCGTGTTTATTTTAACGGCGGAAAACCGTTCCATGATGCTGGAAACGATCCTTTCCAGAGTTGCAACCGTGTCCGTTCAGGGCGTATCCCCGGACGAGGGCGCCGAATATATTACGGAGCACAACAGCGAAATTTCTTATGATGAGGCGTGCAGCGCCGTTTTAACTTTCGGCGGAAATATAGGCAAAGCGCTGGAAAGCCTTTCCGGCGGCAGGTTTGAGGAAATGCTTTCCCTTGCAGACGGCGTTTGCCGCGGTCTTACTGCCGGAAATGAATATGAACTTTTAAAAACACTCAGCGCGCTTTCTTCCAGCCGGCAGGATACTGCCGCGCTGCTGAATATGCTGAAAACCGTTTTCAGAGACGCGCTTGCCGGCGGCGAACCGCTTTCCGGCAGAAAAGAAAGCGTGAAACTGCTGCAGCGCGCTTTTACAAGAAAAAAACTGCTCGGCCTTTTTACAGCGGCTGAATCCCTTTATGATATGGCGCTGAAAAATGCAAATCAGCAGCTGATGATCACCAAGATCTGCTATACGCTGCGAGAGGCCGCCGGCAGATAAATTGCTTTTTACGGCTGTGCAGGGGTTTTTCTCATGCCTGCATGCGTTATGCGGTTCGTGCCTGTTTGGCTACAGCAGGCGCCCGTCATCTTTTATAAATTTGTGGCCAGAAAGGCTATGTGTGTTGTAATGACAGAAATTGTTTCCGTGCGTTTTAAGGATTCGGGAAAAGTATATTATTTTTCTCCGGGTGATTTGAAAATAAAGGCAGGTCAGTTCGTGGTGGTGGAGACTGCAAGGGGCGTGGAGTGCGCCAAGGCGGTTACCTCCAACAGAACGGTGGAGGATCAAACGATCGTTTCTCCCCTGAAATCCGTATTGCGCATTGCGTCGCAAAAGGATCTGGATACCCTTGAAAAAAACAGGATAAAAGAAAAAGAGGCTTATGATATCTGCGCCCGTAAAATAGAAGAACACGGGCTGGATATGAGCCTGTCTGAAGTGGAATATTCGTTTGACGGCTCCAAGATCACATTTTATTTTACCGCAGACGGCAGGGTGGATTTCAGAGAACTTGTGAAAGACCTTGCCTCCACTTTCCGCACCCGTATCGAACTCCGCCAGATCGGCGTGCGCGACGAGGCAAAAATGATCGGCGGTCTCGGCATCTGCGGCAGACCGTTTTGCTGCTCCACGTTTTTAAAGGATTTTCATTCCGTTTCCATAAAAATGGCAAAATCACAGGGATTAAGCCTGTCGCCGGGCAAGATCAGCGGCAGCTGCGGCAGACTGATGTGCTGCCTGCAGTATGAGCAGAATTCCTATGATTATCTGGAAAAGATCACGCCGCGCCGCGGCAGTGTTGTGGATTGCAAAGAGGGCAGGGGAACCGTGGTGGATTATTCCCTTGTTACCGGCAAACTCAAAGTGATGCTGGACAGTTCTGTGGAAGGCGCCGCGCCGATTGTGGTGAACCGGGAAGAATGCGTTGTTGTTTCTGAACCCGGCGCCAAGCGCCGCGATTCCGGCAAGAAAACTTCCAAAAACGAAAACAATGGCGAAAACGGAAAAAATTAGTCTTTGCTAACCGCATTTGGCTCTTGCAAAATAGATATTTTGTGTTATATTAGTAATGAAAGTTGAACAAAACGCTTTCGAACAATGAATAGGAGGTGTACTCAGAATGGCATATAAGATTTCAGATGATTGCATTTCTTGCGGCGCTTGCGCAGCTGAATGTCCTGTAAGCGCAATTTCAGAGGGAGACGGAAAGTTTGAAATTGATGCGGATACCTGCATCGAATGCGGCTCTTGTGCAAGTGTTTGCCCTGTTGGCGCTCCGTCACTTGATGAGTAAGATATTGCAGTTCAGGTACATAAATAAAAAATGAAAGCTGTCGGATTCCCCGGCAGCTTTTTTCTTGTGCAATCCGCGTTTCCGCTAAAGGCTACTTTTGTTCTTTTGCAATCTCTTTCAGTTCAAGCCGGGTTCCTTTTACCCGAAACTTGATTTCATAACCCGCGTAAGCGAATCCGTATATCCTGTTTTCATCGTCCTGATATGCGGGGCGCGGATCGTCGGCAAGGATTTTGAGAAGCGCTTTTTGTTTATCCACCGGCAGTATTTTCAGTTGGGAAAGATCGCCGCAGATCTCAAGCGCGTGATTTTTGCTTTCCTGTGCAAATCCGCTTTTTGCGTTCGGTATGCAGTCCGTGTAAGCAATATAGGGCTTTATGTCATACACCGGGGAGCTGTCCAGCATATCTGCGCCGCCGATGATCAGTGTGCAGTTTCCGCCGCTTATGCGCATTTCTTTCAGGTTTACACAGGAAAGCGCCAGATCATTCGGCCTGAAAGGAGAGCGGCTGGCGAAAACGCCGATGCGCGTGTTGCCGCCAAGGCGCGGCGGGCGCACGGTTGCGTGCTTTTTCTTCTTTTCATTTTCTGAAAACCCCCAAAGGATCCAAAGATGCGAATACTGCTCTATTCCTTTAAAATAATCTTTTGCGCAGTACGGCGGGTAAAACTCAATCGTTCCTTCAATTTCTTCGATTCTGCCGCTCTGCCTCGGTATGCCGAATTTTTCCTTAAAGTCGGTCCTTACAATGCCGATCGGTTTAATCTCCATGTTTCTCTCCACTGAATCGGATCCCGGTTATGGATCTCGGTTTCAGTTTTATTTCTTCTTCTATTTCCGCAGAGTTCAGCGTGTTGAAATTGCTGTCTGCATCTGTAACGGCAAGCAGGGTGCATTTGCCGGCGCCGCTGATCTCAAGAGTCGTTTCTTCACCCTCGTTTACCGCAATAGCGGTGATTCCGCCGTCCGGCGTTTCAAACAAAAATACGCTTGCGCCGTTTTCCTGTTTGCTGTTGCCGAGCACGCGGGAGCCTTTTGGCGCGAATTCAGCAAAATGTTTCATCGCGTAATATCGTTTGCAGATCTTGTAATGCGAGAATCCGTCCGTTGCGCTCAGCAGGCCGTCTGAATAGTCAAGACCGTTGCCCCTGTCGCAGATCTGGTTTACGGCTACCCATGCCGACCAGCTTTCCGCGCCCATGTCGCAAAGGTCGCGCCCGATGATCCTTGCCGTGATGAGCGCGCCCCCAATGTCATCCACGTCGTGCAGGCACGGCAGTTCACACCATTCGCTCATATCAAATCTCAGGCCTTGGTTTTCGGATACCGTCTGCTTATAAAATGACTTGCGGATCTCCGTATCGTTGTCCGCATGGTAGGAATGCAGCGCAAATACGCCAAGGTGTTTCATGATCTTTTCATCTTTTTTGAAAAGGCGCAGATATTCTTCCGTCAGCCCGCCGATCTCACCGCTTTCCGGCCCGTAAAGAGAGATGCCGTGCAGCCCGCGCTGTTCCAGTTTTTGCGCAAAAATGTGAAAGAGCGCCGCAACCTCCTGCGGTTCATAATGGCACCCCTCCTGCCACACTTCTTTTCCGCCCCATTTCCACTGCGGTTCGTTAATGGGGCTGATGTAGGTAACGGGAATTCCGTCTTCTAAAAAATGTGCTGTTATATCCAAAAAATAATCGGCATATTTTTCATAATTGGAAAACGGCAGATTACAGGTGTGGTGCATCAGGCTGCCGCTTGCCTGCCCGCTGGATGTAAACGAATAATGCGGCGAGTTGGCAAACAGGATCACCGTGTCGATCGATCCCATTTGCAGGCAGCGCTTGAGAAATCGATAGGCATTGCCGTCTCGGTCAAAATCATAACTGCCTTTAAAATCCTCTTCTTTCTCTTCGTCCTGCGGCACAAAAAAGGATTCGCACCTGCGCCAGGGGTTGGCAACCCGGCAGTTGGTTTCATCCCACCCGGCGCCTATATTATACCGGTATATGTTCAGTCCCAGTCCGTCCCTGCCGTAAAGCAGGGCGCTGATTTCTTTTGCCGTTTTTTCCTGCGCCACGTTTTGGCTCCACCAGCAGGCGGAGGCGCCGTATCCTTTTATGGTTTGCCTTTCGCTTGCGCGGTCGATCGTTATTTTCATCACGTTACTCCTGATCTGCCGTTTGGCTATAGTCTCTTTTCCATATGGATGTGCGGGCAGCCTTCATCCGGATACGTATCTCCATGGGCGGTGAATCCCAAAGTTTTGTAAAAGCCTTCTGCACGGCACTGGGCGGAGAGTTCGCATTTTTCCGCGCCCAGTTCTTTTGCCTTTTTGCAAAGCGCGTTCATGATGTCGCTGCCAAGCCCGGTCTTTCTGTATTCTTTTAAAACCGCCATTCTGCCGATATGGTAACTGCTGCCGCCGTTTTCGGTAAACATGCGCGCCGTTCCGGCAGGTTTTCCGTCTATAAATAAAACGGCGTGCAGGCTGTTTCGATCCGTTTCGTCAAACTCATCATGAAAGCCCTGTTCTTCCATAAAAACGCGGGTTCTGATCATTTCTGCCTCCTGCGGCAAAACGTTTTCAAACAGTTTTATCTCTTTCATTTTTTACCTCTTTTCGCTTAGTTTTAATATAACATTTCTGTCCGGCGCAATCAATACTAATATTTTCTTGCATTTTAGGAATTTTTGTAGTAAAATTATTTATCATTAAATAAAAAGGAGAAGAAATGATGAAAAAAGTATTAAAGATCATGTCTGTGCTTCTCGCGGTTGCCGTTATCACGGTTTCTTTCGCGGCTTGCTCAGGCGGCAATACCCAGGCAGTAAAAGTAATCAATATCAATCTTTCTGATGAAGAGTATGCGCTGGGCGTGGATAAGAACCAGCCCGAACTTCTTGAAGAGGCGAATGCACTTATTGCCGAGATCAAAGAAAACGGCACTCTGGATGAGATCTGCAATCACTATTTCGGCGACGGCACTCCCGTTGGCGTAGAATCCGCAACGCTGGATACCTCCAAGGATCAGCTTGTTGTTGCTACAAACGCAGAATTTGAGCCTTTTGAGTATAAGGACGGCAATACGTTCTACGGCATTGATATGGAGATCGCAAAACTTCTTGCAGACCGTCTCGGCCAGGAACTTGTTATTCAGGATATGAACTTTGACGCGGTTGTTCTTTCTGTTCAGCAGCAGAAGTGCGATATTGCTATGGCAGGTCTTACCGTATCGGAAGAAAGGGCAAAGCAGGTTAACTTTACAGAGTCTTATTACGAGGCTTCCCAGAGGCTGATCGTAAAAGGCGATGACACAACGTTTGATAACTGCGAAACCAAAGAGGATGTAGACGCGATCCTCAACGGCTTTGATTCCTCCGTTAAAATCGGCGGCCAGAACGGCACAACCGGCCAGTCTTACGTTCAGGGCAGTGAAGATCTTGGTTTCCCGGGTCTTCAGGCTGAATTCGTAGGCTATTCAAACGGCTCTCTTGCTGTTCAGAATCTGATCAACGGCAATGTGGATTACGTTATGATCGACGCTGCTCCGGCAGATGCAATCACGGAGTCTATCAACGCCGTAAACTGATCTTACGTTACAGAAATCTTAACTTAAGCGACCTCGCCCCGCTATGACGGGGCGGGGCTGTTTTAAGTATACAAAGGAATTATTATGCAGAATTTTGATAAAAAATTTGAAGTCTTTCTTCAGAGTTTTATAGACGGCGGCGGATATAATGATGTGCTGACCGGTCTGAAAAATACAATGATCATCGCCGTTGTCGGTCTGATCATCGGCATCATCCTCGGCACGCTGATTGGCGCCGTGCGCGTGGTGCCGAAAAACAACCCGCTTATTAAGGTGCTGGATAAGATTTGCGGATTGTATGTTTCCCTGTTCCGGGGAACGCCAATGGTTGTGCAGCTTCTTGTGTTTTATTATGTTTTAATGCCCCTGTTCGGCTTACATATGAATCCGGTAACGGTTTCCGCCGTTGTGTTCGGTATGAATTCCGGCGCCTATGTTTCGGAAATCATGCGTGCCGGAATCCTTTCCGTTGATCCCGGCCAGATGGAGGGCGGCCGTTCCGTCGGCCTCAGTTACGGCACAACAATGATGAAGATCGTGATCCCGCAGGCGATTAAAAATATTCTTCCCACCCTCGGAAACGAATTTATCTCTCTGATCAAGGAAACTTCCGTTGTAAGTTTTGTTGGCGCAATGGATCTTTATGTTGCGTTCAACAGAATGGGATCCAACAACTATGAATTCATGGTGCCGTATCTGATCATGGCGGTGATCTACATTGTGATCGTATTTGTGATCTCCATGCTGATCAAGCTGATGGAAAGGAGCCTTCGTAAAAGTGATAAAAGTATGTAATCTGAAAAAGAGCTTCGGTAATAATCTTGTGCTTAAGGGCATAGATTATGAGATCCATAAAAATGAAAAGATCGTTGTGATCGGTCCGTCCGGCTCAGGTAAAAGCACTTTTTTAAGATGCCTCAACCTGCTGGAGATCCCCACGGAAGGGGAGATCTGGTTTGACGGGAAACGGATCACGGATAAAAAGACCGATATTAACGAAGTGCGCAAACACATGGGCATGGTCTTTCAGCATTTCAATCTCTTTAATAATAAAACCATTTTGGATAATATCACGCTTGCTCCCGTGCATCATAAACTGATGAGCAGGGAAGAGGCAAACGAAAAAGCGCTTGCTCTTTTAAAGAGGGTAGGGCTTGAAGATAAGGCGGACGCTTATCCGTCCAGCCTTTCCGGCGGCCAGAAACAGAGGGCGGCAATCGTGCGTTCCCTTGCCATGAATCCGAAAGTGATGCTTTTTGACGAGCCGACTTCGGCGCTGGATCCGGAAATGGTGGGCGAGGTCTTGCAGGTTATGAAAGATCTTGCCGATGAGGGCATGACAATGGTTGTTGTTACCCATGAAATGGGGTTCGCAAGGGAAGTGGCGTCCAAAGTTCTCTTTATGGATGACGGAAAAATTCAGGAGGAAAATACCCCCTATGAATTTTTCAATTCGCCGCAAAACCCCAGATTAAAAGACTTTCTTTCCAAAGTTCTTTAACAGATCAAAAAAGGCGCTGCCTGCGTTTCCGCTCAGGCAGTGCCTTTCCTTTTTTTATTTTTATGTTCTGGATTGTTCTTTTTCTTTCGCCGCAGCGCTTTCAAAAAATTTCAGCATCTCGTCTATGCATTCTCTTGCATAGGACGGGGACGGATCCAGTACGGAAAATACGTGCGGCAGTTTTCTGCCGGAATATTTGCCTTTAAAATCATGCAGCTTGTTTTCCACACCCACCCGGTCCAGCGTTTTTTTCATTTTATATGCATGGCTGTGCAGAAAATCGCCGGAGGAGGTCACAATGTAAAACGGCGGCATGTTTTTAACTGCAATCCGGTCTGTGTCCATATATTTGTAATACCGGCTGCTTTTGTATTTTTTGCCGAGCAGTTCCGGCAGATTGATGTTCATGGTGATGTTCGGGCTGATCAGGTCTGCAGCCGGAGAAACGGCACCCACAGCCTTAAATTTGAACAGCGGTTCGCTGATGCAGAAATCCTGCCGCAGGATAAAAGACGCGGATATCGCGGCGGCGCAGAAAGCAAGGTGCCCGCCCGCTGAATCTCCGGTCAGAAAACAGGCGTCAAGATCTGCCGGGTAGTTTTGGGCTGCGCGGTTGATCCATTCAAAAGCGGCAAAAATATCTTCAATCTGTTCTTTGAAACCGCTTTTGCCGGATTGCGCAAGGCGGTAGTTCAGATTAAAAACGCAGTATCCGCGCTTTGCGATCGCAAGGCAGTAATTTTTATTGATCTCTTTGCTGCCCGCCATCCAACCGCCGCCGTGAATGTCTATGATCACGGGCAGTTTTTGGCATGCGCCTTCCGGATAGTAGATATCCAGCGTGTGTTCGCTTAGATCATCGGCTAAATAGGGAACGTTGTTTTTTTGATACACCCCGGTTGCCGGCGTCTGTGTGCTAAGTCTTTTGTAGTCGTTTTTTGCGTTTTCTTTCCAAAAAAATTTTAAAACGGGTGTGAAAAAAGCCATTGTGCCACCTCGGATAAAAAATGATAACTATGCTTTGCAGTGCCTGATTTTCTAATTAAGCACCAAATCTGTTTTATATGTTTATGCGATAATTCAAGCCTTGATTCTAACAAAAGGCTGCTTTCCTGCGCCGCAGTTTTCAAGCGGCGTTCAGCACCTGTTCTATAAACGGTTCAACCTCTTTCATTTCCAGCTCCAGCACCATGGCGATCTCGCTGTGAATGATATTTTGTGCTTTTCTGTAATATTTTTCATCAGAAACCGAAAGATTTTTTCCGATCTCTTCCAGTTTGGATTTTTGGTCATGCAGGGTCTTAAGCAGTTTTACAAGTTCTTTTCTGTCTGCCGCATTGATGATTTTTCTGTATTCTTCGCGGCGCATATTCGCGTTGTCGTTCCAAATGGATTCCGCCTCGGGAATGGATCGGATCATATCCATAACTTCTTCCCGGGAAAGCGCTTTTTTCATTTTTCCGGTCAGGGCTTCGTTGTCTACCGGCACAAAGATCGTTTCCCTTGCATCAAAAAACGGGGAAAGTATATAATAGATCTTTGTTTCCCTTGCGAATTTTTCTTCTTTAATATCCGTTATTTCACACGCGCCGTTTGCGCCGTAAACGAATACATCGCCTATTTTATACATGATTTCCCTCCTGCTTATTACATAACGTATAAACGTTTTCCAAAATATTGCTTACAATCCTATTATAACACATTTTTCTTAATTTTAACAGAATTATTTTACATAAAGTAGAAAAAATGTTGCCATAAGAATTAATTTATGGCCAAAACTTTTCTGCTTTTTAGGTTGCAAAGAATTCCTATCTTATGCTAAAATAAATTTATATTAGATTTCCTGAGGTGCGGTTATATGAAAAAAAGGTTGATTTCGTTTATCTTTTCTGTGTTGATTTTTGCCGCAATAGGTGTGGTTGGGGTTTCCGTGTATGCTGCGGAAAACGAGCCGTCAACCCAAAGCGTGCAGTCCGTGATCGGCGCAAATGACTATCACCTGAATTATAACAGTCAAATGGCGGTGGGCACAAAGCAGCAGTTGCAGGTGCTGATTCATACGGATGCCGAGCCGTCCGCCCCGTCGTTTACTTCTTCCAACCAATCCGTTGCAACCGTATCTTCAAGCGGCGTTGTTACGGCAACCGGAGCCGGTACTGTAAAAATAACGTATTCTCCGGACGGAAATTCCAGTCAAAGTATAAATATTACGGTTAAAAATATGCCGACTTCTGTTTCCGTTTCGGCAACAACCAAAACTTTAAATGAGGGGCAGAGTTTTGATCTGAACGCAAGGGTGAATTCCAATGCCTATCCGTGTTCTATCAGATACATGACTTTAAACAGCGATATCGTGTCTGTTTCTTCCTCCGGCAGGGTAACTGCCCGCAAAGAGGGCAAGGCGGTCGTTTTGGCAATCGCGGAAAACAATGTTCGAACCAGCTGCACGGTATATGTTTATTCCACAAGCGGTATTTCTCTGAATAAATCCTCCGCCAAAATCGCAATGGATTATGATAATGTGGAAAAGGTGATCTACGGCACAAGTGTTCGCGGCAGAGACCTTGAGGCTTATGTCATCAACGGAAACGGAAATAACAGCAAAACCATTTTCTGCACCTTCGCGGTTCACGGATTTGAAGATAATTATGCGCACGATGGTAAAGTGCTTGTTGAGTGCGCGAATGATCTGATTGCTTATTTTGCCCAGAATCCCTCCGGCTTAAAGGATTACAGAATTGTGATCGTGCCGTGCGCCAATCCGGACGGAACGATAGACGGCAAAAATAATCTGCGCTCCGGATCTTCCGCGTTCGGCAGATGTACGGCGTCCCACGTGGATATGAACCGGGATTTTATCTCCGGTCAGTTTAAAGCGCAGGAGAGCCGTGCGCTTCGCGATCTGATGAAACGGTATAAAATGGATACCTTTATAGATTTTCACGGCTGGCTGAATTCCGTGCTTGGTAACGGCACGCTTGTGGATATCTTCAGAAGCACCAATGGCATTTCCAGGGATCAGACCGGTTCTTACGGCACTTCTCAGGGTTATATTTTCGGCTGGGCAAACGCAAATTTAGGCGCCCGTTCCGCTCTGGTGGAATTTAAGAGCCCTTCAGCCTGCAATTATCTGAATGTTGCAAAGGGCGTCCAGCAGGCAGTCGGCAGCAGTTATCATCCTGCGTCTTCCATGCAGGTCAAATATACCAATTCCATCGCGGCGGTTAAAAACGTAACGATGACCTCGAATTCCGAAACCTCCATATCCCTGAAATGGGATTCTGTTTCCGGCGCGCGCGGATATGATATCCAGTTTTATAACGGCAAACAGTGGGAATCCAGATATGTGTTCGGCCCCACCAGCGTCACCGTAAGCAATTTGAATCCGGGCATACGGTATCAGTTCCGTATCCGGGCGTTTACGTATTCAGGCAATGTCAGAACCTATTCCAATTATTTCTCTTCTGTTTCCTATTTCAGCACCAGACCAAACGCGGTTTCCAATTTCACGGCGTCCGGCAGAAGCAGTGACGGTTCGGGAATCGTTCTGAACTGGACGCAGAAACTGAACGCGGACGGATATAATCTTTATCAGCAGAAAAACGGAAGCTGGGTAAAGATTGCCCAACTGGAAGGCTCTATGACGGCGAATTACAGAGTGGCAACAACGCCGGATACGTTTTACGCTTTTGCGATTGAGGCGTATAAAGGCGATCCGTCCAACGTCAGCGCCAGAACGCAGTACAGCACGTATTCCGCATCCTCGGCTCCTGAGGGCTTCAGTGTAAATGCCGTTTCCGCAAACACCATCAGCGCGTCATGGAACGGAAAATCCGGCGTGGGCTATTATATCCAGTGGGCAACGGACAGCGCTTTCACCAAAAATGTCAGCACGCAGTATATTCCTGCCGGCAAGAGTTACTGTGAAGTTTCAACCGCACAGTACAGCAAAAATTACTTCGTAAGGATCCGCTCGTGCCGCATATACGGTAATGAGGAGATCGTCGGCGGTTATTCAGAGGCGCTTTCCACCGCAAACAGCCTTTTCAGACCGGAAAATCTGAATGTTTACGCCCGCGGTGGCGGCGGTACGGATCTTTACCTCAAATGGAACCGTGTGGACGATGCCAACGGCTATAATATTTACATTGTTTCGGGCAGCAGTAAAGTTTTAAAAGGAACAACCGCTTCAACAACGTTTACATTTACGGATCTGACCCCGTCGTGGGAATATGATGTTATTGTAGAGGCTTATAACGGCAGCAGAAAGACCCCGAGCGCAGCCTACACCGTGTGCGCCGCACCGGCTCCGCTGAATCACTTTAACGTTTATCTGAGTGATTCGGATTCCGCTGTGGTCACTTGGGATCCTGCATCCTGCCACGGCTATTACATCCAGTGGGCAACGGATCAAAACTTTACGCAGAATCTTGGCGGAACCTATACTTCCAACACCTTAAACAATGTTGATCTCCCCGGCGATATAAAGAATTACTATTTCCGCGCCCGCGCCTGGAAATGGTTTGGAGATACCAGAGTCTGGGGCGATTACAGCGCTGCTGTGTTTGCCGGCGATAAACTGACTGCGCCGGATGGATATAACGTTTATGCCCGCGGAGACGGCGGCACGGATCTTTATCTGGACTGGAACGATGTGGAAGGCGCGGACGGCTACAGAGTCTATATCGTTTCCGGCGGCACCAGCACGCTGAAAGGCAGTGTAACGGAAAGCACATTCGTATTTACGGATCTTGTTCCCGCGTGGGAATATGATGTTATGGTGGTTGCGTATAACGATACAGGTTCTGCGTCCTCCGATTATCATATCTGCGCGGCGCCTGCTTCTGCGGAGCATTTTGAACTGACTCCAGCCGATTCCGGTACGTTTACGGCGTCCTGGGATGTTGCGGCATGCCATGGGTATTATATCCAGTGGGCAACGGATGAAGATTTCACAGAGAATGTTTCCGGCGAATTCATTACGGGCTCCGGTTCCACCTCCAAAACTTTACTTTTCGAAGATCCGAATGCGGATTATTACGTGCGCGTAAGGGTATGGAAATGGTATGAAGGCAGCCGCCTTTACGGCGATTTCTCGGAGCCGCTCAGCACGGCAAACAGCATCGGGAAACCAGCCGGCTATCATGTCTACGCCCGCGGAGACGGCGGCACGGATCTCTATCTGGACTGGAACGATGTTAAAAACGCAGACGGCTACAGAGTGTATATTGTAAATAACAGCACGAAGACTTTAAAAGGCGAAGTTTCGCAAAGCGCATTTGTGTTTACAGATCTTGTTCCCGCATGGGAATATGATGTTGTAGTAGAGGCTTATAATGGGGAAAACACAGCCTCTTCCCAGTTTAGAGTATGTGCGGCGCCTGCGGCAACGCAGAATTTCAAAGTGGTAAGCGTGGACCGCGATACGGCTTTGGCTTCCTGGAGTGTTGCAACGGGTCACGGCTATTACATCCAGTGGGCAACGGACGCGGCGTTCACGGAGAATGTGGGTGGTGCGTTTATCACCGGTTCCGGCTCCACTTCTGCGTTGATAGATCTGGACGGCGATGTTTCCGATTACTATTTCCGTGTTCGGGTATGGAAATGGTATGAAAACAGCCGCCTTTACAGTGATTTCGGCGCGCCCGCGCAAATCGAGCGGTAATCCGTATATCAAGCCTCCTTGTGAAAAGGAGGCTTTTTTCTGCGCGCAAGCATTTTCTGCATGTATAGAAAAAGCCGTGCGGCAAACTGCCGCACGGCTTCGTAAGTTTAGTTTTCTTGTTTATGCTTGTAATACTGTTCTTTTATAAGCTGAAAACTCTCTTCGCTGATATCGTGCTCAATCTTGCAGGAATCCTGATATGCGATTTCTTCCGGCGTTCCGAGCTGCATCAGAAATCCGGCGATCACATTGTGCCGTTCATATATCTTTTCCGCAATTTTACGGCCCTTGTCCGTCAGCATGATATCGCCGTTGTCATCAATGGAAACATATCCGTCCTCTCGCAGATTTTTCATATAAACGGAAACGGAAGGCTTTGAGAACCCCATTTTGTTGCTGATGTCAATACAGCGGCAGTAGCCTTTTTCATTGTGGATCACCAATATTGTTTCCAGATAGTTTTCAGCACTCTCCTTTATCTGCATAATACACTCACCTCAAATAAGTATATTAGCACAAACCGGTTTACTTTTCAAATCCTTTAAAACAAAACCTTGAATTCGAATTTTTTGCCGCAGTGGGGGCACTGCGCCATGTGTTTTCCTTTTACTTTTTTCATGCGCAAAACACATTTGCACCCCGGGCAGGTGCGAAACACATGTGTCTTTCTGAATTTCCATCGGTTGCCCAGAAGTTTGAATTTCTTTTTGAATATTCCGGTAAATTTAAGCCAATTTTCGTTTTCACGTCTTCTGTTCTCCGTCTTTTTGGAAAATACCCTCAAAAAGGCAAAGATAAAAATACCCCATGCAATCACGGAAAATACGGTATAAAATATGCCGTCTACCGCTCTGCCAAGGATCATGGCAAGCAGGATCGCCGCAAGGTAAAACCACAGCAGCGCTCGGTATAACTGGTCCATGCCGTATCTGCCGTACATAAACCTTTGAAATTTTACAGCAAGGTTTGCAAAAAATTTTTTCATATCATGTTCCTTCTTCAGCTGTTTTGCAAAACGGATTTTGATTTATTCGGCTTTCGGCTCCGAATAAGGTCAGTTAAACTGCTGATCGCCTGTTCGTGAGCCGAAATAATATTCGTAGTTCTCCGCTGTGCTTGTTTCGCCGGAATCGTCGTAATCTTCGCTGTAATCGGTCTGCGGCTGCTGCTGCGGATTGTATCCGTTATTATTTCTGTATCCCCAGTTGCCTGCGCTGAACGCAAGCGTGATCAGATAAAAAATGATGCGAACGAGGATGATGAGCAGAATGAACTTGAAGATTCTGGACAAACAGCCGCCGCGGTTTGTTGTGTAAACTCTTCTGCCGTGTGTATTTTCCTCATCCGTATCGTCAAATTCCGCAAACCCGCCAAACGGATTAACAAATCCGCCCTGTGTGCTCATTCGGATTCTGTCATACGTAGCGCGGTAGGTGTAGTTTTCCGGCGCCATCGCGCACGCTTGCTGGATATGGGAGAGCGAAATCTCCCGCCTGCCCGCACCGTAGTTCGCAAGCGCAGACAGATAATACCACTGCGCGGTTCGGTCCTCAATATTGTTTAGCAGGTTGAGCGCCTGTGTAAACTGGCGGTTATTGATAAACTGCGCGATCGAGGTGTAATAATCCGGCGCGGAAGACGATCTGCTTCTGCCTTTTTCAGACGCGCCGTACCCGTATGAACCCTGTTTTGCGCCGACGTTTTTGATCTGGTCAAACGCGGCGTTTATTTCCGCCATTTTTTCAGCGGCATGCTTGTCGTTTGGATTAAGGTCGGGGTGGTATTTTTTTGCAAGTTTTCTGTACGCCTTTGCGCATTCTTCTTCCGATGCGCCGTCAGGCACGCCCAGCACCTTATAAGGATTCGTTATCATATTTCTCCCTTTAAAATTTGATTTTTATTAAGTTACCATATAATTATTGATTTTGTGTTAATAACTTGTAACAAATCAGCAAATCCGCTCTTGCAATCTGCCGCGCCGTTTGGTAAGATTAGGGTATATTAAAACGATTTGCGGAGGTTGTTCTATGGAGTTTATGCTTTTAACGATCGGCGATTCCATTGATAAAGTGTTTTATAATTTTGACATCGCCGTGTTTAAGTTTTTTGCCGATATCCAGTGCTCGTTTCTGACTGTTTTGGCAAAATTCTTCACCTCGTTCGGTGATGAGGCGTTCGTGATTCCCATGGTCATTCTGGGCGTTGTGCTGATGCTTTTCAAAAAAACAAGAAAATACGGATTCGCGCTTGTTTTTGCCATCGCTGTGGGAACAATCGTTACGAATGTGATCGCCAAACCTGCCGTTTTGCGGATCCGGCCGTATAACACGCTTCAGGATTTGGATTTTTACTGGCAGGCGTATCTCGGCGCCGGCGCGCTCAGTGAAGCGGATTATTCTTTCCCCAGCGGCCATACCACGGCTGCGTTTGAGATCGCCGTTTCCATGTTCCTCGTTTTCAGAGCAGACGGAAAAAAGAAGATCGCGTGGGTCTTTCCCGTTCTGGCGGCATGCACCATGGGCAGCCGTGTGTATCTGATGGTGCATTACGCAACGGATGTTTTGGGCGGCATGATCATCGGCACGCTCTCCGGCATTGCCGGCTATTATATTATGAAAGGCCTGATGTATCTTATTGCAAATGTGAAGCCCTTTACCGCGCTGGATAAACTGGATCTTGCCAAGATCAAATTCCTGAAATGGACTTCCGGCAGAGCAGGCGCGGCGGTGGTTGCCGTTGCCGTGGTGGGGATCTTTCTGTATTCCTTTATTCCTGGTCTCAGCGAAGGGGGCGATGTTACACGCTGCGCCTATGATGAAGAGTACGACTGTTATAATGCCGCGCGTGTGGATGACGAAGATTATCCGCCGATAGACGGCAGGGAATATTGTAAGATCCACTGGAAACAGCTTATGGGCGAGGACAGTTGATCCTTGCGTTTTCATGATGCGGAATTAAGATTTTGCCTACAGGCGAATCTTAATTCCGTTTTTCTTATTTTTTCATAGTATGATACGGGTGATGATTTTGCATACGTTAAGCCTTTGTATGATTGTGAAAAATGAGAAAAAAACACTGCCGCGCTGCCTAAAAAGCGTTTTTGGCATCTTTGATGAGATCATCATAGCGGATACCGGCAGTACGGACGGTACCGTAAAGGCGGCGGAACAGTATACGGATAAGATCTTTTCCTTTCCGTGGTGTGATGATTTTTCTGCCGCGCGCAATTTTGCTTTTTCCAAAGCGGTATGCGACTATGTGATGTGGCTGGATGCGGACGATGTGATCCTGCCTGCGGACAGGGATAAACTCTTGCGCCTGAAAAACAGTCTTAACGGCAGTCAGGATGTTATTATGATGCCCTATCATACGGCGTTTGATGATAACGGCAATCCTTCGTTTTCGTTTTACAGGGAAAGGATTTTTAAACGGGAACGCGGATTTCGGTGGCAGGGCAGGGTGCATGAGGCGGTCGTTTACGGCGGCAATATCGTTTATTCGGATGTCGCCGTAACCCATAAAAGCATAAAAAAGCAGTATTCCGAACGCAATCTGAATATCTATTTAAAGCAGGAAAAACTTGGGGAGCCGTTTTCGCCGCGGGATCAGTTCTATTTCGGCCGCGAACTGTATTATCACAGGCATTATGCGCTGGCATCGGCAGTGCTTACGGAATTTCTGGAGCAAGGCGGCGGGTGGGTCGAAAATAATATAGAGGCATGTAAATTTCTGGCGTTCTGCCTGAAAGAAACAAAAGGCAAAGATGCTGCTTTGCGCGCGCTGTTTCGTTCCTTTCTTTACGGCGCGCCGCGCGCTGAGATATGCTGTGAGATCGGAAACATTTTTATGGAAAAAGAAAATTTCGAAACCGCCGCGTTCTGGTTTGAGCGGGCGCTTGCATCCGATCCGCCCGAACACAGCGGCGCATTTGTTGACAGATCCGCCTACGGCTTTGTGCCCGCGCTTCAGCTCGCGGTTTGTTATGACCGTCTTGGAAATAAAGAAAAAGCTAACCGATATAATGAAATAGCGGGCAGTTTCAGACCGAATTCCAAGGAATATCTCTATAATAAAACCTATTTTCAGTCCGTTCTCCGTAACGAAAATTGATTTCTATAATATAATGGTAACGGATACATTCATTTGTATCTATTTGAAAAATTCAGGGTGGATTAAGAGAAGATGACTTATTATAAAGGATTTGACAGAGACGCTGTCTGCCCCGCCTGCACACAGCACAAAGAGTGCACATGCAGTTTTTGCTGTAAAGGCGCAACGGGTGCAACCGGTCCGACCGGGCCTAAAGGCCCTGCCGGCGGCCCCACCGGCCCCACCGGGGCAACGGGCGCTACCGGCGCTACAGGCCCTATGGGTGTCAGAGGCGCTACAGGTCCAACGGGTGCCACCGGGGCTACCGGCGCAACGGGTGCAACCGGCCCAACCGGTGCGCAGGGTCCGGTAGGGCCACAGGGGCCAATCGGCATTCCCGGCGATTTCGGCGCTACCGGTCCAACAGGTCCCACGGGACCTACCGGCGCAACAGGTGCCACAGGTGCGTCCGGCACAAACGGAGCAACAGGTCCTACAGGCGTTACTGGTGCTACGGGTCCAACCGGACCGACAGGCCCAACAGGTCCTACTGGTCCGACAGGTGCAACGGGCGCTACCGGTCCGTCGGGAACAGATGGCGTGACCGGCCCTACGGGCGCAACAGGCGCCACGGGCGCTACCGGCGTTTCGGGCACAAACGGCGCAACTGGTCCCACCGGTCCTACCGGCGCTACCGGTGCAACAGGCGCTACCGGCCCAACCGGCGCCACAGGTGCAACGGGTGCAACCGGCCCTACGGGCGCAACGCTTGCCTCAAGCGCGGTTACGGCGCATAATTTTGCGGTCCAGAATTCCAGCGCAACAGTGCCTTATTCATTTGCAACAACACCTACCTTATCCGGAACAAAACTTTCCCATGTCAACGGTTCAGCCGATGTGATCATCAATGAGCCCGGCATTTATCAGATAAATTACAACAGTGTTGTTTCTTCAAAGTGTAAAACGGATTTTCCAAGCACGTATACCGTTCGGATCCATCAGAACGGCTCCCCGGTAGACGGCGCAGTCTTTTCGCACAGTTTTTTGGCTCCGAATCAAACGGTTACTGCCGTGATCTCTGTTCCGGTCGTGATCAATTCGGTTCCGGCTGTGATTAACGCGGTTCCCAATATGAACCATTTCAATGCGGAAGAGTCTTCGCTGAATATTCTGTTTATCGGCGGAATCTGAGAAGATCAAATCAATGATGAAGTTTATGCTTTAAAAATAAAAAATAAGTGTTATATTTGTTTTCGCACTTCCGAAAGGGAGTGCGTTTTTTTATTTGCTTGCTTTTTAATGACTTCCGCTATTATTAAAGAATTATAAAAACGTTGTGCAAATTCACGATTTTCAACTAAAAAGTTTGTGAAAATCAACGAAAATATTTTTTGATTTTTTTCAAATTTTGTATTGACAAATCCTATGTCTTTATATATAATATACGGGTCTGCGGAAAGGTTTATATTATTATATTATTTGTAATATAAGATTTCCGCAAAGATATGCGATGATGCCGGAGGTGGCGCTTTACCCAGAGCGGGAATTTCGGCGGAGTATGTCCGATTTTAAACCGGGCGAAATTATACTGATTTTCATTCCTTTGTGCAGATAGCTTGCGTATGTCTGCTGATGCGTGAAGGCTGCCCGAATGATATGCTGTCATTCGGTTTTTAAATGGGCGGCCTTGAAACACGCGGGTGGGTGGAATGATAAATCCGGTAAAGTCTCGCACCAATATTTTTCAGGAGGAAAAGTAAATGGCAGCAAGCAAAGTAAAAATCCGCATCAGGCTTAAAGGCTATGACCACAGCCTTGTTGATCAGGCAGCGGAAAAGATCGTTGAAACGGCAAAAGCCACAGGCGCGCAGGTAAGCGGCCCCATTCCGCTTCCTACGGAAAAGGAAGTTATCACGATCTTAAGAGCCGTTCACAAGTATAAGGACAGCCGTGAACAGTTTGAGCAGAGAACACACAAAAGACTCATCGATATCCTCAGACCTTCAAACAAAACCGTTGAAGCGCTGACGAATCTTGAGCTCCCGGCAGGCGTAGATATAGAGATCAAACTTTAATCGCGCTTGACGAGGTCAAGTTGGGAGACCAACCAATAACCAAGGAGGAAAAAGAATGAAAAAAGGTATTATCGGAAAAAAGATCGGCATGACCCAGATCTTCGATGAAAACGGCAAGGTGATTCCCGTTACCGTTATCGAAGCCGGTCCGTGCGTGGTAACCCAGAAGAAGACCGTTGAAAATGACGGCTATGACGCTGTTCAGGTCGGCTTCGGCGATGTTAAGGTAAGCAAACTTAACAAGCCGCTCAAGGGCCACTTCGCAAAGAATGACGTTGCTCCAAAGAAAACGCTTAAGGAGTTCCGCCTTGAAGATTGCTCTGCAGTAAATGTGGGCGATATCATTAAGGCAGATACTTTTGCAGAGGGCGAGATCGTGGATGTAAAAGGCACTTCAAAGGGCCACGGAACTGCAGGCGCCATCAAGCGCTGGAACTTCTCCAGGCTCCGTGAATCACACGGTACCGGCCCGAACGCACGCCACCAGGGTTCGCTCGGCGCGTGCTCAAGCCCCTCAAGAGTATTCAAAGGCAGAAAAATGGCAGGTCATTACGGCCATGAGTCAGTAACCGTTCAGAATCTTAAGGTTGCTAAGGTAGATAACGAAAACAACCTGATCGCTATCAAGGGCGCCGTTCCCGGTCCCAAGGGCGGAATCGTTGTTATCGCAGACGCCGTTAAGGCTTAAGGAAAGGAGAGATTATAATGGCACAGGTTCAGGTTTATAACCAGGAAGGCCGCAAAACCTCAAAACTTGATCTTGCGGATTCCGTTTTTGGCATTGAGCCAAATAAATATGCAATGCATCTTGCTGTTGTAAGTTATCTTGCTGCGCAGCGCCAGGGCACACAGTCCACTCTCACCCGTTCCGAAGTTTCAGGCGGCGGCGCTAAGCCTTGGAGGCAGAAAGGCACAGGCCGTGCCCGTCAGGGTTCCACCAGAAGCCCGCAGTGGACGCACGGCGGCATCGCACTCGGCCCCAAGCCCAGAAAGTACAAGGTTAATGTAAACAAGAAAGTAAAGAGACTGGCTATGAAGTCCGCTCTTTCTTCCAAAGTTGCAGAGTCCGAGATGCTTGTAGTCAATAAGATCGAACTGGAAGAGATCAAAACAAAAGCAGTTGCACAAATGCTTGCAAAACTCAAAACCGGCAAAAAAGTTCTTCTCGTTCTGCCGGAAAACAATGAAACCATTTATAAGAGCGCTCGTAATATTCAGGGCGTTAAGGTTGCAACGGTAAACACACTCAGCGTTTACGATATCCTCAACTGCAACAACCTTGTTGTTCTTAAGGACGCAGCCAAGAAGATAGAGGAGGTATATGCGTAATGAAAACCGCTCACGATATTATCCTGAAGCCTATCATTACAGAAGAGTCTATGACCGGGCTTGTCGTTAAAAAGTATACCTTCAAGGTAGCGAAGGATGCCAATAAGATCCAGATTGCAAAAGCGATCGAAGAAGTGTTCCCCGGAACAAAAGTGGCAAAGGTTAACACAATGAACGTTCGCGGTCATGAGCGCCGTCAGGGCATGAACAAGGGCTACACCCCTTCGTGGAAAAAGGCTATTGTTACACTTACGGAAGATTCCAAAGAGATCGAATTCTTCAACGATATGATGTAACGCAACCCTGCATTTATCTATTACATTATATATTAGAGAAATTTCGAATGATGAGGTATGAAGAGTGCCATCTCTTCGCAAAGTTATTCAGAAAGGAAAAATAATAATGGCTATTAAGAATTATAAGCCGACCACACCTTCCAGAAGGAACATGTCGGTAACAGATTATTCTTCCCTCTCTAAAGTTGCTCCTGAAAGATCCTTGCTCGAGCCCATCAGCAAAAACTCAGGCCGTAACTCTTACGGAAGAATAACCGTCCGTCACCGCGGCGGCGGAAACAGAAGAAAATACCGCGTAATCGATTTCAAAAGGCAGAAGTTTGATATGCCCGCAACTGTTAAAACGATCGAATATGATCCGAACCGTTCCGCGCATATTGCTCTGATTCAGTATGAAGACGGCGTTAAGAGCTATATTATCGCTCCGGAAGGCCTTAAGGTCGGCGCAACTGTTGTTGCCGGTCCGGAGGCGGATATCGTAGCAGGTAACGCGCTTCCGCTTAAAAATATCCCTGTCGGCACAATCATTCACAATGTTGAGCTGTATCCGGGCAGAGGCGCTCAGCTTGCCCGCTCCGCCGGCAACAGCGCGCAGCTTATGGCTCTTGAAGGCGCCTATGCATTGCTCAGGCTTCCTTCCGGCGAGCTTCGCAACGTGCCTGCAGATTGTATGGCAACGATCGGCGTTGTCGGCAATACGGATCATGCAAATGTTAAGATCGGTAAGGCAGGCCGTAAGCGCAACATGGGCTGGAGACCTACCGTAACGACCACCCCCACGGCGGTGGTGAAGGTAAGGCTCCGATCGGTCGTCCCGGTCCTGTTACACCTTGGGGCAAACCTGCTCTTGGTTATAAGACACGTAACAGAAAGAAAGCATCCAATAAGATGATCGTAAGACGTCGTAACGGTAAATAAGAGGAAAGGAGAAGATTAGATGAGTAGAAGTACTAAAAAAGGCCCTTACGTAGAAGAAAGCCTTTATAAAAAGGTTGTCGCTCTGAACGAAAAAGGCGATAAGCAGGTTATCAAAACCTGGTCAAGAAGTTCAACTATCTTCCCTGAGTTCGTAGGACACACATTTGCTGTTCATGACGGTAGAAAGCACGTTCCTGTATATGTAACTGAGGATATGGTTGGTCACAAACTTGGTGAGTTCGCTCCCACAAGAACATTCCGCGGCCACGCAGGCTCAAAAACAACGAAGTAATCGAAAGGAGAATTAAACTATGGAAGCAACAGCAAAAGCAACATATGTTCGTATTTCTCCCAGAAAGGTACAGATCGTTCTTGATTTAATCAGAAATCAACCTTGCGACAAGGCTATGGCAATCCTTAAGCACACTCCGAAAGCTGCTACTGAGCCGCTTGCAAAAGTTCTTAAGTCCGCTATGGCAAACGCGGAGAATAACAATAATATGGACGTATCAAGACTTTATGTAAGTTACTGCAATGTCACAGCGGGCCCAACACTGAAAAGGATCCGCCCCAGAGCGCAGGGCAGGGCTTACAGAATCAATAAGAGAACATCACACATCACCATTACCGTTTCGGAAATGGAAGACTGAGCGAGGAGGAAAGTTGAATGGGACAGAAATGTAATCCAACCGGTTTAAGAATCGGCGTTATCAAGAACTGGGACTCCCGCTGGTACGCAAAAAAGGCTGATTTCGGCAACACACTTGTGGAAGATTACAATCTTCGTAAGTATTTGCTTGAAACCCTGAAAAGCGCGGGTGTTCCGAAAGTAGAGATCGAGCGTGACGCAAAGCGCGTAAGGATCAATATCCACTGCGCAAAGCCCGGTATGGTTATCGGCAAGCAGGGCGCGGAGATCGATAAACTCAAAGCTATATGCGCCAAGAAACTCGGCAAGAAGAATGAAGAAGTTTTCATCAATATCATAGAGATCAAGCAGCCCGACCTCAACGCAACGCTGGTTGCCCAGAGCATCGCTACGCAGCTTGAAAAGCGTGTTTCTTTCCGCCGCGCTGTTAAGCAGGCAATCCGAAACACCATGAGATGGGGCGCACGCGGTATCAAGGTTCAGGTATCCGGCCGTATCGGCGGTGCCGAGATCGCGCGTTCCGAAACCTATAAGGAAGGCACAATTCCGCTTCAGACCATCCGTGCAGATATTGATTACGGCACCGCAGAGGCTGCCACAACTTACGGCCGTATCGGCGTAAAAACATGGATCTATCAGGGCGAAGTTCTTCGCGAAAGCAGAAATAAGCCCCAGAGAAGAAATAACTACTCCCGCCGCAGAGATAACAATAGGGACAATAACAGAGGCGGCAGGCGCAGGGAAGGAGGAAATCGTTAATGCTCTTACCAAAGCGTGTTAAGCACCGTAAGCAGCACAGAGGTCGCATGACCGGTGAGGCTACAAGGGGCAATAAGGTAACTTACGGCCAGTTCGGCCTTCAGGCTACAGAGCCTGCATGGATCACAGCGGCGCAGATCGAGGCTGCCCGTATCGCCATGACCCGTTACACAAAGCGTGGCGGTCAGGTATGGATCAAGATTTTCCCCGATAAGCCGATCACGGCAAGACCTGCTGATACCCGTATGGGTAAAGGTAAAGGTAATGTAGACTACTGGGTAGCAGTGGTTAAGCCGGGCAGAGTTATGTTTGAACTCGGCGGCGTTGAAGAGGCTGTAGCTCGCGAGGCTATGCGTCTGGCAGCAAACAAGCTTCCTATCAAATGTAAATTCGTAACTAAAGAAGAGGGAGGAGAGCAGTAATGAAAGCAGCTGAAATAAAGAAGCTCAGCGCCGAGCAGCGCGCGGCAAAGCTTGCGGAGCTTAAAGAAGAGCTCTTTAATCTTCATTTCCAGCAGGCGATCAACCAGCTCGACAACCCCATGAGAATCAAAGCTGTAAGAAAAGATATCGCACGTATCAAAACCGTTGAGCGCGAGATCGAACTTGCAGACTCAAATTCTTAAGATAGGAGGTAGTTTATTATGAGCGAAAGAAACCTCAGAAAAACAAGAGTTGGTATCGTATCAAGCGATAAGATGGATAAAACCGTTGTTGTTTCCATTAAGGACAGGGTTCGCCATCCGCTTTACGGAAAAATTATTAACCGCACGGTTAAATATAAAGCGCATGATGAGGAAAATGCCTGCGGCGTAGGCGATAAGGTACTCATTATGGAAACACGCCCGCTCAGCAAGGATAAGAGATGGCGCGTTGTGGAAGTTATTGAAAAGGCTAAGTAATCATTACGAATTACATTGCTTTTAGAATAATTTAGTTTTATAAAATAATAACTGCAAGATGCAAAGTGTTATTTTGCAGTACGAAGGAGGAAAATGCTGTGATACAACAGGAAAGCCGTCTTAAAGTTGCAGACAACACCGGCGCGAAAGAGCTTCTTTGCATTCGTGTTCTCGGCGGCTCAGGCAGAAGATATGCGAATATCGGCGATGTGATCGTTGCTTCTGTTAAAAAGGCAGCCCCCAACGGCGTTGTTAAAAAAGGCGAAGTTGTTAAAGCAGTCATCGTTCGTACAACTAAAGGTGTACGTCGTGACGACGGTCAGTACATTCGTTTTGATGAAAATGCTGCCGTAATTATAAAAGAGGATAAAACTCCTCGAGGCACCCGTATTTTCGGACCGGTAGCCAGAGAACTGCGTGATAAGGATTATATGAAGATCCTTTCTCTTGCTCCGGAAGTACTTTAATGGAGGTGCTGAAATATGAGTAAAATGTTTGTTAAAACCGGCGATACCGTAATGGTACTCAGCGGTAAATCCAAAGGCGTTAAAGGCGAAGTCATTGCCGTAAGCCCCAAAGAGGGTAAGGTTATCGTTAAAAAGGTAAACATCGTAACCAAGCATGTTAAGCCCCGTAAAATGGGCGAGCAGGGCGGACTTGTTCCGGTTGAATCTGCGCTTTATGCTTCCAAGGTTCAGCTTGTTTGCCCCAAATGCGGCAAGGCTACCCGTGTAGGTCATAAAAACGGCAAGCGCGTCTGCAAGCAGTGCGCGAACGAATTTTAAGAAAGGGAGGAACATAACCGATGGCTGCAAGATTAAAAGAAGCCTACAAGAGCGAGATCGCTCCGGCTCTTATGAAAAAGTTTGAGTACAAGTCTGTTATGCAAATCCCGAAACTTGACAAGATTGTTCTCAACGTAGGTTGTGGCGAAGCAAGAGACAACTCCAAGGTTGTAGACGCCATAATCAATGATTTAAGCATTATTACCGGTCAGAGACCGATTGTATGCCGCGCAAAGAAGTCTGTTGCAAACTTCAAACTTCGTGAGGGCATGCCGATCGGCGTAAAAGTTACCCTCAGAGGCGATAAGATGTATGAATTCCTTGACAGATTCTTCAATCTTGCGCTTCCCAGAGTTCGTGACTTCAGAGGAATCAACCCCAACTCATTTGACGGCCGCGGCAACTATGCCATGGGTATCAAAGAGCAGTTGATTTTCCCGGAGATCGATTATGATAAGATCGATGCCGTTCGCGGTATGGATATCATTATGGTAACGACTGCCAAAACTGATGAAGAAGGCAGAGAGCTGCTCAAGATGCTGGGCGCTCCGTTTTCAGAGTAAGGAGGGAATATCGTGGCAAAAACATCTATGAAAGTCAAGGCTGCAAAGCCGGCTAAGTATTCAACAAGAGCTTACAACAGATGTAAGATCTGCGGTAGACCTCATGCTTATCTTCGTAAGTATGGCGTATGCCGTATCTGCTTCAGAGAACTCGCTCATAAGGGTGAGATTCCCGGAGTAACAAAATCTTCATGGTAAGAATTGGGAAATTGCTAAATTTATAAGGAGGAAATATCAATGCATATTACAGACCCTATTGCTGATATGCTTACAAGAATTCGTAACGCAAATTCTGCAAAACACGATACAGTAGATATTCCTGCGTCCAAGATGAAGAAAGCAATTGCTCAGATTCTTGTGGATGAAGGTTATATCAAATCTTATAAGGTTATCGAAGATGATAAACAGGGTGTTATCCGTGTAACCCTTAAATACGGAGAAGGTAAATCACAGGTGATCACAGGTCTTCGCAGAGTTTCCAAGCCGGGCCTTCGCATTTATTCAAATGTAGAGGATATGCCCAAGGTTATGAAAGGCCTTGGTGTGGCAATCATTTCCACATCCAAAGGCGTTATGACCGATAAGGAAGCGCGCAAACAGAATGTCGGCGGCGAAGTTCTTGCGTTCGTATGGTAAGGAGGTGCAGTAAGGTATGTCACGTATCGGCTTAAAGCCCATCACGGTTCCGGCTGGAGTTGACGTTGCTGTAAACGGCAATGCCGTAACAGTAAAAGGCCCAAACGGCACGCTTACTATGGATAAGCACCCGAACATCAGCGTAAGCGTTGCGGATGGTGTGATCAACTGCTCCAGACCAAACGATGAAAAAGAAAACAGAGCCCTTCACGGCCTTACTCGCGCTCTGATCGCCAATATGGTAGAGGGCGTTGTAAACGGCTTCAAAAAGGTGCTGGAGGTAAACGGCGTTGGTTACCGTGTTCAGATGCAGGGCAACAACCTCGTTATGAACCTCGGCTATTCACATCAGGTAACAATGACTGCTCCCGAGGGCATCAAGATTGAATGCCCCACTGCCAACCAGATCGTAATATCCGGCGCAGACAAGCAGGCGGTAGGTCAGTTCGCAGCTCAGGTTCGCGAAAAGAGACCGCCCGAGCCGTATAAGGGCAAGGGCATCAAGTATGCTGACGAGCATATCCGCCGCAAAGAGGGCAAAGCAGGTAAGAAATAAGGGAAGGAGTGAATTACTTTGGTTTCAAGACAGGATGCAAATAAAGCAAGAAAAAGGCGTCATCAAAGAGTACGCAGAAAGATTTCCGGCACAGTTGATTGTCCCAGGCTCAATGTATATCGCTCCCTCAGCAATATTTATGTTCAGCTTATCGACGATGTTGCCGGCGTAACGCTTGCGCAGGCTTCAACTGTTGAAAAGGATTTTGCCGCTTACGGCGGTAATGTAGAGGCAGCTAAGGCTGTTGGCAAAACACTGGCGGAAAGAGCCAAGGCAAAGGGCATTGAACAGTGCGTATTTGACCGCGGCGGTTATGTTTATCACGGTCGTGTTGCCGCTGTTGCAGACGGCGCCCGTGAAGGCGGACTTAAGTTCTAAAGAAGGAGGATAATGCTTTATGACAAAGATAGATGTGTCTTCAATGGAACTTGAAGAAAGAGTTGTAAAAATTAACCGCGTATCAAAAACCGTAAAGGGCGGCCGTATCTATAAATTTTCAGCTCTTGTTGTCGTTGGTGACGGCAACGGTCTTGTCGGCTTCGGCGTTGGCAAGTCCGGCGAGGTTCCGGACGCGATCCGTAAGGGTATAGAGGATGCAAAAAAGAATGTTATGAGAGTGGCTTTAAGAGGCACCACGATCCCGCACGAAGTGAAAGGTAAGTACGGCGCGGGCGAAGTGCTCCTTATGCCGGCTCCGCAAGGTACCGGCGTTATCGCCGGCGGCCCTGTTCGTGCCGTTGTTGAAACCGTTGGTATCTCTGATATTCGTACAAAGGCTATAAGGTCAAATAATCCTTATAATGTTGTTAGAGCAACATTGGATGGTCTTTCAAAACTCCGCACTGCAGAGCAGGTAGCAGCAGTTCGCGGCAGATCCGTTAAGAAGATCTTTGAATAAGGAGGGTGGAAAATGGCAGATATTAAAATCACTTTGAAAAAAAGTCTTATCGGCTGCAAAAAGGATCAGATTGCCACGGCCCACTCACTCGGTCTTCGTAAAATCGGCAATGTAACCGTTCAGCCTGATAATGAACAGACCAAGGGAAAGATCAAAAAGATCTCTCATCTTGTAGAAGCTCAGGAAGCATAAGAGGAGGTGCGCATTAAATGAAATTACATGAACTTTCTCCTGCTGAGGGCTCAAAAAAAGCAGTGAAAAGGATCGGCAGAGGCGCAGGCTCTGGTCAGGGCAAAACAGCCGGCAAGGGTCATAAGGGTGCCAAAGCGCGTTCCGGCTACAGCCGCCGCCCAGGTTTTGAAGGCGGTCAGATGCCTCTTCAGAGACGTGTTCCCAAAAGAGGTTTCAATAATATCTTCCGCACAGAGTATGCAGTTGTAAATCTTTCTTCCCTGGAGGAAAGATTTGAGGCAAATGCAACCGTAGACGCAGAAAGTCTTAAAGCGTGCGGCCTGATCAAAAAAGAGCTTGACGGTATCAAAGTTCTCGCAAAGGGCGAACTCACCAAAGCCCTCAATGTTAAAGTAAACGCAGTCAGCGAGGCTGCAAAAGCAAAGATCGAAGCTGCAGGTGGTACGGTGGAGGTGCTGTAAATGATCAAAACCATCGTAAACGCCTGGAAAGTTCCTGAAATCAGAAAAAAACTGCTCTTTACAGCGTTTATCATTCTTGTTTTCAGGATCGGTTCGTTCATACCTGTTCCGTTTCTGGATATTGCCGGCGAGATCGAAGTCGGCAGAGGAAACACCATCTTAACGTATTTGAGCCTTATGACGGGTTCCGCTTTTAACTACGGCACGATCTTCGCCATGTCGATCACACCGTATATTAACTCGTCCATTATCATGCAGCTGCTTGCTGTTGCGATTCCCGCTCTGGAAAGACTCCAGAGGGAGGGTGAGGAAGGCAGAAAGAAGATCGCCTCGATCACCCGTGTCGTAACGGTTGTGCTCGGCCTGCTCCAGTCTCTCGCATATTATTTCTTCCTTCGTGCGAATGACTATCTTATGACAGACGCTTCCGGCGCTCAGTTCACCGGTTTCGCAGCTGTATTTCAGGCAATCGTTATCGTTATCGTGCTCACCGCCGGCACAGCCGTTATTATGTGGCTCGGCGAGCAGATCACGATCTCCGGTATCGGAAACGGTATTTCCATCATCCTTTTTGCAGGTATCGTATCAAGATTCCCAACGATCATCAGGCAGTATATCGGTTATCTGGAGACCGGCCGTATGGTTTACAACTTCCTTGTTCCGGCTATCCTGATCGTATTCCTTCTTATGATCGTTTATATCGTATTTATGGATAATGCGGAAAGAAGAATTCCCATTCAGTATGCAAAGCGTGTTGTAGGCCGTAAGATGTATGGCGGTCAGGCCACGAATATGCCGATTAAGGTTAATATGAGCGGTGTGCTTCCAATCATCTTTGCGTCTTCCATTCTTTCTCTTCCCGGTACGGTTCAGATGTTTATCTCGTCTGATAAGTATGAGGGTACTTTCTGGGAGAGTTTCTTTAACGCGTTCCAGGGCGATTCCTGGTGGTATGCGGCAATGTACTTCGTGCTGATCATCTTCTTCGGATATTTCTACAGCACGATCCAGTACAATCCCATCGAAATGGCAAACAATCTGCGTAAAAACAACGGTTCTATTCCGGGTATCCGTCCCGGCAGACCCACTTCGGATTATATATTCAAGGTTTTGATGAGGCTCACACTCATCGGCGTTCTGATGCTTTCCGTTGTTGCGCTTTTGCCGATCATTTGGTCTCTCATCTGCGATGCAGCGATCCCGCCGCTTACAGAAGGCGGTCAGGACGGCGGATTCTCCGTTTCACTCGGCGGTACGTCCATCATCATTATGTGCGGCGTTGCGCTTGAGACGGTTCGTCAGCTTGAATCCCAGATGATGATGCGTCACTATAAAGGATTTCTTGATTAATTGAAAGGGTTGGGTTTATGAATTTAATACTTCTCGGCGCCCCGGGTGCCGGCAAAGGCACACAGGCGGAAAAAATTGTTGAAAAGTATGGTATTCCCGCCGTTTCAACCGGCAACATGATCCGCGCCGCTATTAAGGCTGGCACAGAAATGGGTATGAAGGCGAAATCCTATACGGAATCCGGCCAGCTTGTACCCGATGATGTTGTGATCGGTATTATTAAAGACAGATTAAAAGAAAAAGACTGTGTAAACGGATTTATCCTTGACGGATTTCCGCGCACCATTCCTCAGGCGCAGGCGCTTGAGGATATGGGCGTGCAGATCGATAAGGTGCTTGATATCGAGGTGCCGGATGAAAAAATTTCTGCCAGACTTTCCGGCAGACGTGTCTGCGCCAAGTGCGGCAATTCCTATCACATTCTTTATAAAAAGCCCAAAACAGAGGGCGTGTGCGACGCCTGCGGCGGCGAGCTTGTTCAGAGAAAGGATGACGCTCCCGAAACAGTTGCCGCACGGCTTAAAGAGTATCACGAAATGACGGAGCCTTTAAAGGACTTTTATCGTGATCTCGGCAAGCTTGTAGTTGTTGAAGGTCAGGAGGAGGTTGCGGATACAACCGCCCTTGTCTTCAAAGCGTTGGAGGATTAACATGGTAGTGCTTAAAAGCAGCAGAGAACTGGAGCTTATGAAAGAGGCTTGCCAGATTTCAGCTGAAGCATTAATGGTGGCGGGCGAAGCTGTAAAGCCCGGTGTTTCAACAAAGGAGATCGACAAAATAGCCTATAATCTTATTAAGAAAAGAGGCGCAACGCCGAATTTCCTTGGGCTTTATGATTTTCCTGCCACTGCATGTATTTCCATAAACAATGAAGTGATTCACGGCATCCCGAAAAAAGACCGTATCATCCAGGAAGGCGATATCGTCAGCATAGATCTGGGTGCCGCGAAAAACGGCTATAACGGCGATAATGCTGCCACTTTTGTTGCAGGGACTTGCTCTCCCGAGGCAAAGCGGCTGATCGATACCACCCGCGAGAGCCTTTATAAAGGCATCGAGCAGGCGGTTCCCGGCAACAGGATCGGCGATATAGGTCACGCGGTGCAGGCGTATTGCGAAGAGCGCGGATTCAGTGTGGTTCGCGATTTTGTCGGTCACGGCGTGGGAACGAAACTTCATGAGGACCCAAGCGTACCCAACTTCGGACACGAAGGACGTGGTATCAGACTGTTACCCGGAATGACATTGGCAATTGAACCGATGATCAATCAGGGAACCTATAAGGTAAAACAACTTTCAGACGGCTGGACCGTCGTTACCGCGGACGGCAAACTCTCCGCCCATTTTGAACACACGGTGGCGATCACGACTGACGGTCCCGTCATCATGACGAAAGTCTGACAGTTCAATCAATTGTTGGCGATTACGCCGCGATGTGATTCCAGATAAAGCAAAACATCTATATTCGTATAAATACAGCGAGGTAAATTGATGTCTAAGTCAGATATGATTGAAGTTGAAGGTACCGTGGTTGAGGTATTGCCTAACACAACTTTTAAGGTTTCACTTCAGAACAACCACATCGTTTTAGCCCATATCAGCGGGAAACTTCGTATGAACAATATCCGAATCCTTCCCGGTGATAAGGTAACCATCGAGATGTCTCCTTACGATCTCACCAAAGGTCGTATCATATGGCGCTCGAAGTAATTAAAGGAGGATATCCAAATGAAAGTTAGACCTTCTGTTAAGAAAATCTGCGATAAATGCAAAGTTATTAAGCGCAATGGAAAAGTAATGGTCATCTGTGAAAATCCAAAGCACAAACAGCGTCAGGGCTGATCCTGAATTAATAATCGGAGGTAAACAGTAATATGGCACGTATTTCAGGTGTTGACTTACCAAACGATAAGAGAGTAGAAATCGGCCTTACCTATATCTACGGTATCGGCAGAACTACTGCTACTCAGATTATCAACGCAACGGGAATCAATCCGGACACTCGCTGCAGAGATCTGTCCGAGGATGAGGTTTCCAAAATCCGTGATTACATTGATAAGAATGTAAGAGTTGAAGGCGATCTTCGCAGAGACGTCGCTTTTGACATCAAAAGATTGATCGAAATCGGTTGCTATCGCGGCATTCGTCACAGAAAGGGCCTGCCCGTAAGAGGCCAGACCTCCAAAAACAATGCCCGCACAAGAAAAGGTCCTAAAAAGACCATAGCAAACAAGAAGAAATAATTGTAGGAGGAAACAGCAAGTATGGCTAACAAAAAGACCACTGCCACACGTAAACGTCGTGAAAAGAAAAATATTGAGCGTGGTACAGTTCATATTCAGTCAACCTTCAACAACACCATCGTTACAATTGCGGATATGCAGGGTAATGCCGTTTCATGGGCTTCCGCCGGTGAAATGGGCTTTAGGGGTTCCAGAAAATCAACTCCTTTCGCTGCGCAGACCGCTGCTGAAACAGCAGCCAAAACCGCCATGGAGCACGGTATGAAAACTGTTGAAGTTTACGTTAAGGGCCCCGGCTCAGGCCGTGAATCCGCGATCAGAGCGCTGGAAACGGTAGGGCTTCAGGTTACTCTTATTAAAGATGTTACTCCTATCCCGCACAATGGCTGCCGTCCGCCTAAGAGACGCCGCGTATAGTATTTAATGGAGGTTACTTGATATGGCAAGATATACAGGACCTGCCTGCAAGCTTTGCCGCCGTGAGGGCAAAAAGCTCTTCCTCAAGGGCGACAGATGCTATACAGGTAAATGCGCAATCGAGCGCCGCTCATATGCGCCCGGCCAGCATGGTCAAAATCGTAAAAAAGCTTCGGAATATGGTATGCAGCTGCGCGCAAAGCAGAGCGCGCGCCGCTATTACGGCATCTCCGAAAGCCAGTTCCACAAATATTTCCTTATGGCTGAAAGAAAAGACGGTGTTACCGGTACAAACCTTCTTCAGCTTTGTGAAAGCCGCCTTGATAATGTTGTTTATGAAAGCGGTTTTGCAAGCTCCAGAGCGCAGGCTCGCCAGCTTGTAAATCATGCTCATTTCGCTGTAAACGGGCACAAGGTAGATATTCCTTCCTATCTCGTATCAGCAGGTGATGTTGTTTCCGTTAAAGAAACAAGCAAAACCACCGATGAGTTCAAGAATCTTGTAGAAAGCAACGGCTCCCGCCCCGTTCCGCAGTGGATGGAAGCAGATAAGGACGCTATGCAGGTCAAGATCCTCAGAGCACCGGAAAGAGAAGAAATCGAAACGCCTGTTGAGGAACACCTCATCGTCGAGTTCTATTCTAAATAATAGTTAATCATTTCTATTATTTTGAAGAAATATTTTTTAGGAGGCTTTTAAATGATTGAAATTGATAAGCCGAATATCGAGATAGTAGATTTATCTACTCAGGGAAGCAGAAGCGTTGGCAGATTTGTGGTGGAGCCCCTTGAAAGAGGTTTCGGCACAACGCTCGGAAACAGCATGAGAAGGGTTCTTCTTTCCTCACTTCCGGGCTACGCGATCACTTCCGTTAAGATTGATGGTGTATTACACGAGTTCTCCACGATCCCCCACGTTAAGGAGGATGTAACGGAGATCGTTCTTAACCTGAAAAACGTTGTTCTTAAGATACATGATGAAAATCAGAAAACGCTTTATATTAAAGCAAGCGGCGAGGGCGAGATCACTGCCGGTGATATTGAACACGGCTCTGATGTAGAGATTCTGAATCCGGATCTTCATATCGCTTATCTTGAGGATGGCGCCGAGGTTGTTATGGAACTGACTGCCAACAGCGGCAGAGGTTACGTTCCGTGTGACCGCAACAAGCAGCTTATGGATCTGCCTATCGGCACCATTGCGATAGATTCTATCTATACGCCTGTTCTTAAGGTCAATTATACAGTTGAGAATACCCGTGTAGGCCAGCAGACGGATCTTGATAAACTCGTTCTTGATGTGGAAACGGACGGCACGATCCCAGCGGACGAAGCTGCGTCGCTTGCCGCTAAGATCCTCAACGACCATCTGAAACTGTTTGTAGACCTCTCTGAAGAAGTCGGCAATCAGGAGATCATGGTGGAAAAGGATGAGGACGGAAAAGAAAAAGTTCTTGAAATGACGATCGAAGAACTTGATCTTTCGGTTCGTTCGTTCAACTGCCTGAAGAGAGCGGGCATCAACACAGTAGAAGATTTGATCGGAAAATCCGAAGAAGATATGATGAAAGTCAGAAACCTTGGGCGCAAGAGCCTGGATGAAGTGGTTCAGAAACTCGCTTCACTCGGCTTCTCGCTCAGTCATGATGACGACTAAAGGAGGGAATTTCTATGCCAGGTACCAGAAAATTGGGCAGACCAACTGATCACAGAAAGGCTATGCTCAGAGGAATGGTTACTCACCTTTTGGAAAACGGCAGGATTGAGACTACCGTTACCAGAGCCAAAGAAGTTCGTGCCATGACCGAGAAAATGATCACTTTCGGCAAGGAAAACACACTCGCGTCAAGAAGACATGTTCTTGCTTATGTAACGAAGGAAGACGTTGTGAAAAAACTTTTTGACGAGATTGCACCTAAGTATGAGGACAGAAACGGCGGCTATTGCCGTATCATCAAAACAGGTCCTCGCCGCGGAGACGCTGCGGAGATGTGTTTCATCGAGCTTGTATAAAATAGTAAGGAGCGTTCATAGAACGCTCCTTTTGTTTTGCCTGTTTTCTTTTTTTAATTATCTATTGAAAAAAATATATATATCATGTAAAATATTACAGTATAAAAGGAGGTATCTTTCATGAAAAAAGTGGCTGTCATTATGGGGTCGGACAGCGATTTGCCCGTTGTTACCCCGGCAATCAAACAGTTGAAGGAATTGAATATAGAAACAGAAGTCAGAGTGATGAGCGCGCACAGAACGCCGAAACAGGCGCAGGCATTTGCCGAAAACGCCGCGGATAACGGCTTTGGCGTAATCATTGCCGCCGCGGGTATGGCGGCGCACCTCGGCGGTGTTCTTGCCGCAAGCACTACGCTTCCGGTCATCGGCATTCCGTGCTCTGCCAAAGTGCTGGACGGCATGGACGCTATGCTTGCAACCATTATGATGCCGCCCGGAATTCCGGTGGCGGCTGTTGGCGTAAACGCCGCTAAAAACGCAGCGCTGCTTGCGGCGGAGATCCTTGCCGTTGGCGACGAAGCGCTTGCAGCAAAATTAAAGGCAATGCGCAAAGAGATGGCGGACGCCGTAATCGAAAAAGATAAGGCGCTTCAGGAAAAAATCAAAGAAATCTGAGTAGGGAAAGGCAGAAAATATGCAGAAAAGTTTCAGCGATAGTTACGCTGCCGCCGGCGTGGATGTTACGGCGGGCTATGAGTCTGTTGAACTCATTAAATCACATGTGAAAAGAACCGAGATCCCCGGCGTGATCGGCTCTATCGGCGGATTCGGCGGAATGTTTGAATTGGGCGCCTCGGATTATAAAAATCCCGTGCTTGTCAGCGGCACGGACGGCGTCGGCACCAAACTTAAACTCGCTTTTCTTATGGATAAACACGATACGATCGGGATCGACTGCGTGGCAATGTGCGTAAACGATGTTGCATGCAGCGGCGCGAAACCGCTCTTCTTTTTGGATTATATTGCCTGCGGCAAAAACTATCCGGAAAAAATTGAGCAGATCGTAAAGGGCGTGGCAGACGGCTGTGTTCAGGCAGGCTGCGCGCTTGTGGGCGGCGAAACCGCCGAGCATCCGGGTCTGATGCCGGATGAGGAATATGATCTTGCCGGCTTCACCGTAGGTATCGGCGAGAAAGATCAGCTCGTATCCGGGGAGAATCTCAAAGCGGGCGATGCGCTGATCGGCGTTGCGTCCTCCGGCGTTCATTCAAACGGATTTTCACTTGTTCGAAAAGTTTTTGATATCAATGAAAAAACTATATCCAAAAAATATGATGAACTTGAAAAACCGCTTGGCGAGGAACTTTTAACTCCAACCAGGATCTATGTTAAACCTCTTCTGAAACTTATGGAAAGTGTGCGTGTAAACGCGATTTCCCACATTACCGGCGGCGGATTCTATGAAAATGTGCCCCGTATGCTGAAAGACGGCTTTACCGCCGTGATCGAGAAAGACAAATGCTTTAAAATGCCCGTTTTTGAACTGATTCAGAAAGTCGGCAATATCCCTGAAAGAGATATGTATAATACCTTTAATATGGGTACCGGTCTTGTGATAGCAGTTGATTCCGATAAGGCGGACGAGGCTGTAAGCATACTTGATTCCTGCGGCGAGCAGGCGGCTGTCATCGGCGAGATCAAAGCCGGCGAAAAGGGTGTTGAACTATGCTGAATATTGCCGTTCTTGTTTCCGGCGGCGGAACCAATCTTCAGGCGCTGATTGACGCGCAGAATAGGGGAGAGATCATAAACGGCAGAATCACCTGCGTAATCTCCTCCAAGCCCGGCGTGTATGCGCTGGAACGGGCGGAAAAGGCGAATATTCCATCGGCGGTCATTGCGCGCAGTGAATATCCGGATATTCGTTCCTATACTGCCGCAATCACCAAGGAACTGCTAAACCGAAAGGCGGATCTCGTGGTTTATGCCGGTTTTATGACGATTCTGGACGAACAGATCGTTAAGGCATTTCCCGGGAAAATGATGAATGTGCATCCGGCGCTGATCCCTTCTTTCTGTGGAAAAGGTTTTTACGGCCTGCATGTGCACGAAGCGGCGCTGGAAAAGGGCGTAAAACTTACCGGGGCAACGGTTCACTTCGTTACCGAGGAGTGCGACGGCGGCCCGATCATCCTGCAAAAGGCAGTGCCTGTGTTAAATGGAGATACGCCGGAGAGTCTGCAAAAACGCGTTATGCAGGAATGCGAATGGAAAATACTGCCCGAGGCGGTATCCCTGTTCTGTCAGGGCAGGATCCGCATCATAGGCAATAAAACAGAAATTATTTAAGGTGAACTTATGGAAATTAAAAATCTTGCAAAACTTCTTTCGGATAATTCCTACCCCGGCAGGGGAATCGTTCTCGGCAAAAGCCCAAACGGCAAATATGCCGTGATCGCCTATTTTATCATGGGCAGAAGTGAAAACAGCCGAAACAGGGTCTTTGAGGAAAACGACCGCGGCGGCATACGCACCAAGGCGTTTGATGAATCTAAAATGACGGATCCCAGCCTGATCATTTATAATCCTGTTTTGAAACTGGACGGAAAAACGATCGTTACAAACGGAGACCAAACCGATACGATCTATGATTATATGAAAGACGGCCATTGTTACCGCCATGCGCTTCTGACCCGAGAATTTGAGCCGGACGCGCCGAATTACACACCAAGAATTTCAGGCGTTGTTAAGCCAAACGGCGATTATGTGCTTTCCATCCTCAAATCCAATATGGGCAAGCCGCAGTGCCTACGGTTTTTCTTTGAGTACCCGGCAGAGGCAGGTCTGGCGCATTTTATTCACACGTATAAGGGTGACGGTGATCCGATCCCCTCTTTTGAGGGCGAACCTGTCCCCGTCAGCGTAGATACAAACGATATAGACGAGTTTACCGCTGTAATCTGGGATCATCTGAATGCAGAGAATAAAGTTTCTCTGTTCACACGATTTATTGATCTGGAGACCAAAACGGAAGAAACAAGGATCGTGAATAAAAATAAGTGATTTTCCGGATCTTTATTTGCAAACTTATCTTAAGAAAGGCAGTTTCAATATGAAAGTACTTGTAGTAGGCGGCGGCGGCCGCGAACACGCGCTGATCCGCAAGATCAAAGAATCCCCCAAGGTAACGGAGATTGCCTGTTGCCCCGGAAACGGCGGAATTTCTTATGACGCAGAGTGTTATCCTGTTTCGGCAACGGATATAGACGGCGTTGTGGAGCTGGCAAAGCAGATCCGCGCGGATCTCGTTGTTGTTGCGCCGGATGATCCGCTTGTTATGGGCATGGTGGATGCGCTCAATCAAGCAGGATTCAAAACATTCGGCCCGAACGCAAGGGCGGCAATCATTGAAGGCTCCAAGGTTTTTTCCAAAAATCTGATGCTGAAATACAATATTCCCACCGCGGAATATAAAGTTTTTGACAATCCTGCGGATGTGATCTCATATATTAAAGAGAAAAATGAATTTCCAACGGTAATAAAAGCAGACGGCCTTGCCCTGGGAAAAGGCGTTATCATTCCCGAAAACATGGAAGAGGCTGAAGCGGGCGTTAAGGAGATCATGGAGGATAAGATTTTCGGTGAAAGCGGCAATCACGTTGTTGTGGAGGAATACCTCACAGGTCCCGAGGTTTCCGTGTTGGCGTTTACGGACGGCAAATGTGTGAAACCTATGGTGTCTTCCATGGATCACAAGCGCGCTTTGGATGGAGATAAGGGTCTGAATACCGGCGGAATGGGCACGGTTTCACCCAATCCGTATTATACGCCCGAAGTGGCAGATGAATGTATGAAAAAGATATTTATCCCCACGATAGAGGCAATGAACAAAGAGGGCAGAACCTTTAAAGGCTGTCTCTATTTCGGTCTGATGATCACACCAAAAGGCCCGAAAGTAATAGAATATAACTGCCGGTTCGGCGATCCCGAAACGCAGGTTGTTCTTCCGCGCCTGAAGACGGATATTATAGATATTTTTGAGGCAATCGAGAAGGAAACGCTTTCCGATCTGGATATAGAATGGTCGGACGATGCCTGCGCCTGCGTTGTGATCGCCTCCGGCGGCTATCCGAAATCTTATCCGAAAGGGCTGGAGATCACCGGTCTGGAAAACGGTCAGCTGGACGGCGTTACCGTCTATCACGCCGGCACTGCAATGAAAGACGGCAAACTGGTTACTTCCGGAGGCAGAGTGCTTGGCGTAACGGCGCTTGGCGCTGATCTCCAGACGGCGTTGGATAAGGCCTATGCGGCAGTGGATCGGATCTGTTTTGAAAACAAACACTACCGTAAAGATATCGGCAGGCGTGCGCTTGCCGCGCTGGAGAAAAATAATAATTAATTGTGAACGAACGGTTAAAAATCCTAAAAAATTACAATTAGTTGTTGACATTTATACAAATAGGAATTATACTATAGGGGTGTTAAAGGGAAGTGTGTGCATTTTTCTTTTCGCCCCTTATTATTTTATGTTTTCAGAGGTCTTGAAAATGGCTACAGTTAAGAAAACCAGTAAAAAGAAAAAAATTATTATTGCTGTTGCAGTGGTGCTTGTTGTTGCGATTCTCGGCACCGTGATCGGCGTGGCTGCAGGTTCCAGCGGCAAAACGGCAGTAACCTTAAATACGATCGGCACCGGAGAGATCAATGAAACGGTCAGCGCAACGGGCACGGTTTCCGCCGGTTCCACTAAAGAGTATAAAGTGGGCGCCGTTGCAACCGTTAAAGAAGTTTTCGTGCAAACGGGGGACCAGGTCAAAAAAGGCGATCTCCTTGCCACCTTTGATACATCTTCTCTGGATTCTCAGGTGAGCAGCCTAAACAGCACATACCAGCAGGCAAGAGACTCTTATAAACAGGCGGTCAGCGATCAGAAAACCGCAAAAAATAACTTGTCCGCGCTCAATAAGGAGATCAGCGATCTTGAAAAAGAGGTGCAAAAGCTGGGCGGCGAAACGGCTTATACTACCGTAAGACCGAGTTTTACACTGCCAAGCACAACAACCACAACCCAGCCGGCGGAAGAAGACTCTACACTTCCGTCCGAAACCTCCACTTCCACAACGGAATCCACCACTTCAGAGCCTGTTACATATCCGCCAACGATTGAAGGCGCGATGCAGGCACTTACAGACCTCGTTGAAACAATAAATGCATTGTCTGATGACGTTCAGCAGACCAATGAAATGATGCGCACTGTTATGGAGCAGATTTCAGCGGAGCTGGAAAGCGGCAATTATTCCCCGGATAAGATCGCCGAGGCTGTCGGCGCTGCGGTTTCTGATGCGATCCAGCAGGGCATTATAGATGAAACCAAACTCCTGATCGAAAGCGGCGCCGCTGTAGATATGATAGAGGCGGCAGTTTCCGGTGTGGACTGGTCTGCCTTAGGCAGATCTTTTGCCGACAGCCCCAGTGTGCAGCTGACTGCGGCAGAGTTGCGCCTTGCCGCGTTTTATGCCCAGAAGCAGCTTTATGAACTCGATGCTTCAGACACCACGGTTTATGCCAAAAAACAGGTTATGGACACCGCCAAGAGTGCGCTGGATTCCGTAAAGGAGGCGTGCTCAGAACTTGAGGCGGGCTGGACTGCCGCTTTTGACGGCACGATTACCGCATGTGATATTTATCCCGGCGAGCAGACGAGTTTGCTTTCCTCCGGCATTACGCTTGAGAATCTGGATACCATGGTGGTTACGCTTTCACTCGGCGAATACGATGTACACAAAGTAAAAGTCGGCATGCCGGCTACAATTACGTCCGCTTACGGCACTTACACTGGCGAAGTCCTTTCCAAGGCGCCGGTTGCAACGGGCGGCTCCTCCGGCTCTGTTTTGGACAGCGTTGGTTCCATTGCCGGTATCAGCGGTCTTTCCAGTCTAACTTCTACCGGTGCCGGCGTTGAAGTGCAGGTTTCTGTTGATAATGCGGACGAAAATATTATCGCCGGCTTTGATGCGGATGTAGAGATTCAGGTCGGCGACTATCAGAATATCATAACCGTTCCCATTGAGTCGATCGTTTTGGAAAAGACCGGCACGTATGTTTATCTTTATAATGCAGAAGACGAAACCGTTACCAAAACGCTGATTGAAACCGGTGCTGTTTCCGATTCCGTATATCAGGTAACAAATGGCCTTCAGGTTGGTGATCAGATCGTGGCAACACCGTCTTCCGATTATGAGGAAGATACCTTTGAAGTCAGGGTAACCACGGAATAATCGGGGCAGAGTTATGAATATTTCAGAAAGTTTTAAAATTGCCATCAAGTGTATCCGCGCAAACTGGATGCGTTCTTTGCTGACGATGCTTGGTATCATCATCGGTATCAGTTCCGTTATCATGATCATCGGCGCGGGCACGGGCGTTCGTGATTATATCGTTTCTCTTATAGAGGATATGGGCGCAAATGCCGTGATGGTTTCCGTAGACGCAACCCAGGCGCAGGATAATGATTATATTACGCTTGATGATATTGACAATATCAAAGAAAGAGTAAACGGCGTGGATCATTGCTCACCCATGATGATGGGCTTTGCAAACGCCACGATCGATTCTTCGGCAGAAGAGGCTACCGTTATGATCATCGGCGTAAATTCCGATGTGCAGTTTATGTTTCCGGACGGCGCTAAATACGGCAGATTCTTTACGGAGGAAGAATATAACGCCTCCAGCCCCATCGCGGTGATCGGCACCGCAAGCGCCGATATGGCGTTCGGATATGAAGATGTTGTCGGTCAGTATCTGACCGTTTCCTCCACCGGTTCAACCATGAAGATGCGGATCTGCGGTGTTGCCGATATCGATTCGCTTGTGAGCAGTGTTGGCGGCGGCAGCAGCAGTTTCGGAGAGATGTTCCAGACGGGAGACCGCTTAACGATCGCCCTGTTTGTGCCCTGCACCACGCTTTCCAGGTTGACCGGCACTGCGCCAACCGTTTCTTCAGTATTTGTAATCGGGGAAGAGGATGCAAATAATGACGCAATCGGCAATGCTGCCGTAAACTATCTCAAAGCCGCGCACGGCAATTATGCGGATAATCTGTATACCGCGGAAGATATGGCAACCTATGTTGAACTGGTAGATATTATCGTATCCGTGCTCACGGCATTTATTGCCTGCGTCGGCGCAATCTCGCTTATTGTAGGCGGTATCGGCGTTATGAATATCATGCTTGTTTCGGTTACGGAACGAACGCGCGAGATCGGCATACGAAAATCTCTGGGCGCAAAAACCAAAACAATCACGCTGCAGTTCTTAACGGAATCGATCATTCTTTGCCTGATCGGCGGTATTATCGGGCTTGTGATCGGTATTTCAGGCGCCTATCTTGCCTGCTCCATCATTGATATCAAGCCGAATATCAATATCGGCATTATTTCTGTTGCGCTCTTGTTCTCCTGCGGCGTTGGATTATTCTTTGGCATTTATCCTGCAAGAAAAGCCGCTAAAATGAGTCCGATAGACGCATTAAGACGCGAGTAATTTCTATATCTCCTTTCATCGAGGGATCCCTGCTGTACGGCGGGGATCCCTTCATTTAAATCATAAATTTATGTTTACAAAACAGTGTATATATGTTAAAATGATGAAACAAGCGTTTTGCAGGCAAAGGAGGAGTTTGCTTGAGCGATCTTAATGAAGTTTTAGCGCAGTTTAATTTTAAAGGGGAACTGGAAAATTGCGAACTGTTCGGTTCCGGTCATATCAATACCACTTATCTTGCCAAATATAATGATAACGGCAGGGAATGGAAATACGTGGTTCAAAAAGTCAATCCCAATGTTTTCAAAGATATAGATCATCTGATGGATAATATTTTCAGCGTTACTTCTTATCTCAGAAAAGAGATTAAAAAGAACGGCGGCGATGAAAACAGGGAAACGCTCCACTTTATCAAAACCAAAACCGGCAATAAATATTACAGAGATGCTAACGGCAATTGTTACAGGGCTTATGTTTATGTTTCGGATTCCGTAAGTTACAACAGCGTGGACAGCGCCGAGCTGTTTGCGCAAAGCGGCGTTGCTTTCGGAAAATTTCAGCGCCTTTTATCCGATTTCCCGGCAGATACGCTTTATGAAACGATCCCAAACTTTCATAATACACAATTCAGGTATGATCATGAATTTCTGCCTGCTGTAAATGCAGACGCTGCCGGCAGGGTAAACGCGTGCCCGGAAGAGATTGAATTTGTCAATTCCAGAAAAGCCTATTGCAGCCGTTTTGTGGATCTTATAAAGGCTGCAAAACTCCCGCTCAGGGTTACGCATAATGATACAAAACTCAACAATGTTATGTTTGATGCGTTCAGCACAAAAGCCGTCTGTGTTATTGATCTGGATACGGTTATGCCCGGTCTTGCGCTGTATGATTTCGGCGATTCTATTCGTTTCGGCGCCAATACCGCGGAGGAGGACGAGCCTGACCTCGGCAAAGTCGGCATCAATCTGGATTATTTCAGGGCATATGCGATGGGCTTTCTTTCAGAGGCGGGGGAGAGCCTTACCCAGTGTGAAAAGGACAACCTTGCTTTTTCCGCATTGCTGATGACGTTTGAGTGCGGCATGCGTTTTCTGACCGATTATCTCAATGGAGACACTTATTTTAAAACGGCTTATCCGGAGCATAATCTGGTTCGCGCAAGAAATCAGTTTACGCTTGTTGCCGATATGGAAAACCATATGGATGAGATGGAAAACATTATCCGCTCCCTTTGCTGATGTTTATATGTAAGCAAAAAGACCTGCACGGATTTTACCGCGCAGGCCTTTTTATTTGTCCGCTTTTGGCGGATATTTTTTTGTTTCATCTGTTCGATCCATCAGGTAATCTAGGCTCGTATTATAAAAATCCGCCAGGATGATCAAATTTTCCGTTGTGGGCAAGATCTCTCCGGTTTCATATTTCGAAAGCATGCTTTGATTGATCCCGGTTTGCATTTGCACTTTGATTTGAGTGTATTCTTTTAACAGTCGTATCTTTTTTATATTTTTCATTTTATCACCATATTCTTATAATACATATTTTATTCTTGACAGTAATATTTTTTATGAATATAATATAGTTATCAAGAATAAAATATGAAAGAAAAGAATATTATGAAAAAATCGCTCTCTCTTAGCGCGTCCGTTATCCGCAAAAACAGGATATCTTTCTGTATCTGGCTCATGGAAATTTTGCTTCTTTTTATTCTAAGCGCCTTTTTTGTTCCAACAGTGGATGATTTGATCTTTCGTTTTTCCTTTGAGTATCATTCCGTTCGCGAATTTCTTCATTATGTTATTTATTATGGAAACGGCAGATTGCTTGGTAACGCTTTCGTTCTATTTTTCAGCCGTCACACCGCTTTGTTTTATGCGCTGCAAACTATACTGTTTGCCGTTTTTTCTGTTGTGCTGGAAAAATGTGTTGCGCTGCCGTATTCCCGCCATTATGTTTTTCTCTATTTTATATTTCAGCCGCTGCCGGTTTGGAATTCTACTTTTTCGTGGATGAGCAGTTTTATCAATTATTACTTTCCGCTGATCCTTTTAGCAGTTGTATTCCTTCTGCTTAAAAAGTATTTTCAGGCTCAGATCAAACATGTTAATCTATGGCTGCCGGCGCTGTTTTTTGCCGGCGTGGCAATGCAGCTTTTCAACGAACTTAACGCGGCTGTGAATATTTTGGTTGCATTTTTGTTATGCTTGTTTTTTAAAAAAAGAAAAAGAAAGATGCTTGCGCCTGTTCTCCTTTTTGTTTCAAATCTGGTCGGCTTTGCAGGGACCATGCTCTTTACAAAATGTATTGATTTTACAAAAACATTTTCCTATCAGAACGCATTTAGGCAGGATACGTTTTCCAATCAAAACTATCGGCAAACGATTTTCAGCGTTGCGCCGGGCGAATACGTTCGCATGCTGTTTTATAATTTCAAGTTTCCGTTTTTTTTGTTCAGCACGTTTATTTTGCTTTATATTTCCGTTTTGGCGCTTGTGCTTTATGTTGCATGCAAAAAGAAGCAGTATTCCTTAAAGTTTAAGACGGGTGTAGCCGCGTCTGTTCTTACTTATGTTCCCCCGTGCCTGTTTTCCATGATTGTCATACATAAATACCCGTTTGATCTGCCGGATCAGGATTCAAAATTTTTGGCGGTCATGATTCTTATGATCCTGTTGTTTTGCGTTTCCTGTTTTATACTGGCAGTGCTGTTTTACACCGTAATATTAAAACACATACCGCACTGCAGTCTTTCTCTGATCAGTTTTTCAGTCGGTGCGGTTTCCTATTTGCCGTTTTTTGTGGTGTATCCCGGCAGTTATCGCTGTTGTATTTGTATGTTGTTTTTCTTTCTTACTGCATATCTTATTGCACTGCGTGATGTAAGCAAAATGTATGGGTTTGATCTGTTCAGGCTGAGCGCTTTTTGCGCCGCGGCGGTATCCGTTGTGATGGTGCTGTATACCTGCCTCTATGCACGGGAAAAGAAAATTTATCATTATAGGGATCAATATTATATGTCGTCCGTTGTTTTGCCTGAAAACAACACTGTGATTGTGATGGGCGGAGGCAGCCAGGAGCCTTGGGACGAAGCGGCGGGTTTTACGCATCAGTTTGTGTCTTTTGAAGAATTTAAGGCGGCTGCCGATCTTTCCTGATTGAAAATCCGCATAGAAAAACTCCCCGGTTTATAAAAGCCGGGGAGTTTCTTTGCTTAAAGCAGTAAAGTTACATTACTTTTTCAGTTCTCTTTCAAGCCATATGGAGCCGATGTCAAGCGCGTTGTAAAGACCTTCTTTTTCGGTCTTTTTCACAACTTTTTCTTTCGGGCTCAGAGTGGGGTCTGTTTTAAGGATCTGAATCATCACTTTACCTGAAAGGGTTATATCCTTATAGTCTTTTTCAGACTGGATACGAAAACACGCAACATAGGGGTCTGCCATACTGCCAAGATACATATCTTTGCCGCATCTTACCAGCGGTCTGCCCTTGTAGGTAAGCAAAGTGCTTTTCTCTTCTGCCAAAGTAAACCCTCCTTTAAATAGATTTCCGCCGCGGATCAGGTGTTCAGATATGACTTTACCATTTCCGCCAGCAATTCGTCCCTGTCTATTCTGCGGATCAGGCTGCGTGCATTGTTGTGCGTTGTAATATAAGTTGGGTCCTCGGAAAGAATATATCCCACGATCTGATTGATCGGGTTGTATCCCTTTTCTTTCAGTGCGTCAAACACCTGGGTCAGTGTTTCTCTCATAAAGTCCTCATGGTCGTCGCCCAGCTTAAACGTCATCGTTTTATCTGTCACAGTAAAGTCCACCTCCTGTACGGAATATACAAGTCCATTATATACAAATTTTACGATAATTACAACAAAAATTTTAAAATATCTGAAAAATAGGGTATATTTTGGTACTGTGATCGTTAGGAACGCAGGCTGATGCCATGCTTGGAAAGCGCCTTGATCACGCGCTTAACGGCAGCGTCCGCCTCTTCGTCCGTCAGTGTTCTGTCCGCGCTCCTCATCTGAATGTTAAAGGCAACGCTCTTTTTGCCGCTCTCAATCTGTTCGCCTTCGTAAACGTCAAACAGCTTCACGTTTTCCAGCGTTTTGCCAACGGCTTCTTTAATCTCTTTTTCGAGGGTAAGAACCGGAATATCCCTGTCGCACACAAACGCAAGATCTCTCGTTACCGCCGGGAATTTCGGCAGCGGTTTATGTGTCCTCTGCGGCATTCTGTTTGCGTATGCCGTTTCCACATCGATTTCTGCAATATATACTCTTTCGCCGATACCGTAGTTTTCCGCTGCCTCGGGATGCACTTCACCCAGCGTGGCAAGCACTGCGTCTCCGATCTTGAACCGCGCAGTTCTGCCGGGGTGGAATGTTGGGTTGTCGCTGACAGCGATAATATCATATTCCGCTGTGTTTAAAATATCCAGCAGTTTTTCCACAATGCCTTTCAGTTTGTAGTAATCTGCGCCGCTGCCGTAAAGCCCAATCACGGCTTTCTGCTTTTCAACCGGCAGTTTTCCGGGTTCCGTCGGTTCATAAACCGTTCCGATCTCATACAGGCATGCGCTGTCATTTTTGTGATTGTAGTTTCTTGCCAGCACCTCCAGCATGGACGGCAAAACCGTCGTTCTCATAATGCTCGTGTCTTCGCCAAGCGGGTTTTTGATCACAACCGAGTTGCGCAGCGCAGAATCCTTGGGCAGTCTGATCCTGTCATAAGCCTTGGGGCTGATAAAACTGAACGTGGAGATCTCGCTGCATCCGCAGGAGAGCAGGGTTTCGTTGATCAGGCGAACGAACTTCTGGCTGTCCGTCAGCTTTCCGATCGCTACGCCGCTGAGCATTCTGTTCGGAATGTTGTGGTAGCCGTAAAAGCGTGCAACCTCTTCCGAGATATCCGCTATATGCTCAATATCGTTTCGGAAAGACGGCGCAATCACATTGCCGTTCTCGTCAAATGTAAATTCAATCTTTTCCAGAATCTTTTTCTGTTCTTCTTCGCTGAGATCAATTCCGATGAAATCGTTGATCCATTTATAGTCAAACCTCACTTTGACCGGTTCTTTCGGCTTTACATAGCAGTCTACAACGCCGTTTACAACATCGCCGGCGTCCAGTTCCTGCACAAGCTCAAGCGCTCTTTTCAGCGCCCGCATCGTTGCGTCGGGGTCAAGTTCTTTTTCATACCGGCTGGAGGCTTCCGTCCTCATGCCCAGCGCCTTGGCGGTGCGCCTTACCGATATGCCGTTGAAACAGGCGGATTCAAACACAATGGTCGTTGTGTCCTCCATAATGCCGCTGTATTCACCGCCCATAACGCCGGCAACCGCAACGGGCTTGTTCTTATCCGCGATCACAAGCATAGAGTCGTTCAACTCGCGCTCTATGCCGTCCAGCGTTGTGATCTTTTCGCCGTTCCTCGCGTTGCGCACATTCACTTCGTTGCCTTCAAGATAGCGCAGGTCAAACGCGTGCATCGGCTGGCCGTATTCCAGCATTACATAGTTTGTAATATCCACAATGTTGCTGATCGGCCTGACGCCGCTTGCGCGCAGCCTTTCCCTAAGCCAGCGCGGGCTTTCCTTTACTCTTACATTCTCCACCACAGCGCCGGAATATCTGTAGCATTTATCCGGCTCGTAAATCTGCACCTTCAGGTGGTCGTTTACATCTCCGTGACCGGGTTTAACTTCCGGTTCGTGCAGTTGAAACGCCCTGTCAAAAGTTGCCGCAGCCTCGCGCGCAAGGCCGGTAACGGACATGCAGTCGCACCGGTTTGAGGTGATCTCAAATTCAACGCAGGTGTCATTGTAGCCGATCGCGTCGTGAATATCCATTCCGGGTGTGTGGTCGCAGTCCTCGCCCAAAACAAAGATACCGTCTTCCGCAGCATAGGGGAAATCGTTGTGCGTCAGCCCCAGCTCGTCAAAGGAGCAGAGCATGCCGTTGGATTCCACACCGCGCAGTTTGCCTTTTTTGATCTTTTCCAGGCAGTGCTCATGCCGGTTATAAACCGTTGCGCCAGGCAGCGCGGCAGGCACATAATCGCCCACGGAAAGATTTTGCGCGCCGGTAACGATCTGGTAATCCTCGTCTTTGCCCACGTCCACGCTGCAGATCCATAAATGATCCGAATCGGGGTGGCGCTCCAGTGTATTGATCCTGCCTACAACAATGTTTTCCAGTTCGCTGCCCTCTGCGTTGTATTCCTCAACCTTGGAGCCGGAAAGCGTCATCGCGTCGCAGAATTCCTTGTTGGATATATCTTTTGTGTTTACATAATCTTCCAGCCATTTTCTTGATAAAATCATTCTGCTGCACCTCCCTTAAAACTGACTTAAAAATCTCAGGTCGTTTTCAAAAAGCAAACGCATATCGTCAATGTTAAAGCGGAACATAACCAGCCTTTCCAGACCGATGCCGAAAGCAAAACCGCTGTACTCGTCCGGGTTCACACCGCCGTTTTTCAGCACTTTCGGGTGCACCATTCCGCCGCCGAGAATCTCGATCCAGCCTTCGCCCTTGCACATGGGGCAGCCTTTGCCGCCGCATTTAAAGCAGGATACGTCGATTTCGCAGCTCGGCTCCGTAAACGGAAAGTGGTGCGGGCGCAGTCTGATCTTTGTGTTCTCGCCGTAAAGTCGTTTTGCAAACGTTTCCAGCGTGCCTTTCAGATCCGCCATGGAAATGCCTTTGTCTACAACAAGGCCCTCGATCTGGTTGAAAAGAGGGGAGTGCGTGGCGTCCACGGCGTCGGAGCGGAATACACGACCGGGCGCGATCATCCTGAACGGCGGTTCGTGGTTCTCCATAAATCTAATCTGCATCGGTGAGGTCTGCGTGCGCAAAACAATGTTGTCGTCAATATAAAATGTGTCCTGCGTGTCACGCGCGGGATGGTCTTTCGGAATGTTCAGCGCCTCAAAATTATAGTAATCATATTCCACTTCCGGGCCTTCGGCAATGTCAAATCCCATGCCCATAAAGATCTCCTTGATCTCGTCCAGCACAATGGAAAGCGGGTGCTTGTGCCCGATCTCCGGCAGTGTCCCCGGCATTGTAACGTCTATTTTTTCGCCAAGCAGCCGTTTTTCCAGTTCGTTTTTCTTGATCTCGGCGCTCTTGAGCGCGATCCGGTTTTCAATATCCGCGCGGATCTCGTTGGCAAGCTGACCGATCACAGGCCTTTCTTCCGGCGAAAGTTTGCCCATCTGTTTTAAGATCGCGGTGAGTTCGCCCTTTTTGCCAAGGTATTTGATTCTGACTTCCTCGATCTGCTGGGCAGACTGCGACGCGTCCAGTGCGCCTGCGGCGGCGCTTCTGATTTCCTCAAGCTGAGTTTTCATCTAATCTTCCTTTCTTGTATTTGATTCGGGAACAAAAAAATACTTGCCCCCGTAACAGGGACAAGTATTGTAAATACCTGCGGTACCACCCTAATTTTTGCAAAGATAGATCCAAGCAAACACTCTTTGAGCCGGTAACGGGGCTCATTTCGTCCGCGCTTAGTTGCGTTGCTTTCAGCGCGGCCGCTCAAAAGGGAACTTCGCCCGGTTTGCCTTTGCAAAGGTCGCAGCCATGCCTTCGCTCTCTGGAAAAGATCCTGCCGGGTTACTTTTCTTCGTCACAGCGTTTCTTTATGGCATATATTATAATATAAATCTACCGGCATTGCAAGTGTTAATTTGCGGTATCCGTCCGGCTCATTTGCAGATCTCGCTGATTTTGAAGGTCTGGAATTCAATATAGCTGCTCGGCTCGGATTCATAGAGCACGCCGATCGTATCCTCGTCGATCTGTGTAAGGCAGGAATACGCAAAAAATCCTTTGTTGATCTCAACATCCTTAAACCAGTCAATATGGGTGTATCTGCCTTTGATCATGCGCAGTTTGCCCACGGAGATCACACCGTCGCTCCTTGTTTTCCGGCTTGCGTGGGAGCAGAATACATAGCCGTTCGCCGTAATCACGCTCTTCTGGCATTTCGGCGCGTAAAGGGCGCTCTTTCTGCATTTTTCCCAGGTTTTTGAACTGTCGGCAGAGAGGGAGACCGGTGTTTTTCCGTAACCGTTCTGGCGACCGAGTCCAAGTATCTCTCCGTTTGGCGTTTCAATCATCTGCCATTCGTCCAGGTTTTCGGCATAAGGGCAGCGCGTCATCCTGTGCCAGGTTTCGCCGTTGTCAATGCTGTAAATAGACGCGGCGCCTTTTTTTGTGGAATAAAGCGGCATGATCACGCGCCCGTCCTTTGTGGTAATGCCAACACCCGGCGCCACGCCTAAGAAAGTGCCGTCCTCTTCGTTTAAGATCATATTTGTTATATCTTTCGGCTCACTCCAGGTCTTGCCGCCGTCAGAACTTTTCAGCATAAACACATAGCACCGTTTCGGCGCTTTCAGCGGCGCGCCGAATGTTGTTTTCGCGCCTGCCTCGTTTTTCCCGATCGCGCCGTTCAGGTAAATATTGCCCAGATATTCGTCTCCCCGGTAAAGGGAACCGGTCGGCGCGGTGATCCGGTATTGCGTTGCGTTTTTCTTGGCGTCCAGCACGCTGCCGTCCTCTGCAATGTAATAAAAATTACCGTCCCGGTCATAGATCAGCGGCCGCATCCGGCCGTTGAGCATCGCATAGGGGATCTTCTTTTTGTCCAGCAGTTTCTTTCGGTGAAGCCCCATGCACTCCGGCCAGAAATCCGCGATCATGATGATGTCGCCGTTCGGCGCCACCGCCATGCAGGGATCTATGTAAAAGGCGGATGCATAGCAGTCGCTGGAAATCCGTGTTTCCCTTGCCGGCGGAACGGCAACCGATTCAATATCGCTCCAGGTTTTGCCGCCGTCCTCGCTGCGGCGAATCGCAAGTTCGATATAGCCCCAGTCCTCACCTGTGGAGGCTCTGTCAATTGCCGCAATCAGCGTGCCGTTGGCATTAATCAGGCTCGGTATTCTGAACGCAATGCCTCCGTTTGCCGCATTGCTGTTTTTGGTTAATTCTTCTTTCAGGTAAACTGGGCTGCTGCCGCAGAAGATCAGTTGTGGCTCACGCATTCTCAAAACGCCTTTCCGCGGGAAGAATTCCCGCCTGTTTTTTATTATGTTTAAGTATAGCATATTCTTGAAACAATGCAAAGTCTTTTCAGGAACTTTCCGTTTTCTATTGCAAAGTGTTCCTTTTTTTAGTAAAATAGTAATGAATTTTATAGAAAAGGAGGAATTTTGATGCTTTGGGAACTGAAAAAGTGCTGGTATCGTATATACCAGGGCGCTTTCAAACTTGCCATGAATTTCCTGGATTGGTCTGAGCCGCATCTGCTGGAAGGCAAAGGCTCCGTTTTAGGGCTGCCGGAATTTATCAAGAGCAAAGGAATCAATAAGGTGCTTGTTGTTACGGATAAAGGCCTTATGGGTCTGCATTTGCTTGATCCCATGTTTGAAAAGCTGACGGAAGCCGGCGTGGAATACGTTGTTTATGACGGTGTTCAGCCGAATCCCACCATCCCCGAGATCGAAGAGGCGCGCGAGATGTATATCAAAAACGGCTGCGAAGGCTTTATTGCGTTCGGCGGCGGTTCTTCTATGGACTGTGCCAAGGTTGCAGCCGCAAGGGTCGTTAAACCCAATCAGACCGTCCGCAAGATGAGGGGCTATCTTAAAGTACTCAAAAAACTGCCGCCGTTCTTCGCGGTGCCAACAACTGCCGGCACCGGTTCCGAAACAACGGTAGCCGCCGTAGTCACCGATCCCGAAACCCATGAAAAGAACGCAGTCAACGATATCTGCCTTCGTCCGAAATTTGCAGTGCTTGACCCGGAACTTACCGTAGGTCTGCCGCCGCATATTACATCGACAACAGGTATGGACGCGCTCACGCATGCGGTTGAGGCATATATCGGCAGGAGCAATACTAAACAGACAAGGGCGCAGGCGGAAGAGGCAACCAAACTGATCTTTGATAACATTGAAAAGGCTTATCAGAACGGAAAGGATTATACCGCAAGGGCAAATATGCTCAAAGGCTCCTATCTTGCCGGTTGCGCGTTTACGCGTGCTTATGTGGGCTACGTGCATGCGATCGCCCATAATTTAGGCGGCCTTTACGGCACGCCGCACGGCCTTGCAAACGCCGTTATCCTGCCTTATGTGCTGGAATGGTACGGCAGCAAGATTTATCCGCAGCTTGCAAAGCTTGCCGATGTTGTTGGTATCAGCGGTTCCTCACAGGCGGATAAAGCCGTTAAGTTTATTGAGGCAATCAAAAAACTGAATGCAGATATGAATATTCCTGATAAATTTGATATGATAAAGGAAGAGGATCTGCCCACTCTGATCAACAGAGCGCTGAAAGAGGGCAACCCCGGCTATCCTGTTCCCGTCATTATGGATTATAAGGATATGGAAAGTGTGATCCGCCGCTTTATGGCTTGATCCGTTACCTATATTGCACAAACAGGCGCGCCTTTGGGCGCGCTTTTTTGTGCTTTATTTTTCGTCAATATACACATGAAAAGAGACTAATATTTGGCGATTTTTCATAATTGTATAAATGGACGTAAACTGCTATAATATTTTATGGCAAAAATAATGAAAGGAAAAATAAAAGCCGCCTGTACAATAATGGCGGATTTTGTTTTTTAACGAGGTGAATTATGGAAAGCAGAAAACTGAGAACATATACCCCGAAAGAACGCAATATGTATCTTGCGGGAATGTTCGGACAGAACATGATCTACAACATTGTTGCAACCGGATTGGTTAGTTACTATCTTCAATATGTTATCTATATTCCGGTTGCCGCGATCGGTGTTATTGTAACCGTTGCGCGTGTCTGGGATGCTATTAATGACCCGATGATGGGCACAATCGTAGACAGAACCAAGAGCAAGTGGGGAAAGTGCAGACCGTATTTGTTGTTTGCGCCTCCGATTATAGGCATTATAACGATTTTGTGTTTTGTAAACGGAAACTATGTTGAAGCGCAGTCTTCTTTCCAGCAGGGGCTTATTATTGCCTGGGCGGCGATTTCCTACATACTTTGGGGTATGTCTTTCACGGTTGGCGATATACCTCTTTGGGGCATTACTTCGCTGATGACGGAAGACCAGAATCAAAGAAGCCAGTTGCTTGGTCTTGCCCGTATGGCTGCTGGAATCGGCGCAATCGGCGTTCTTGTTGTTCAAATTGCGCAGGTTGTTTCCAGCATGTTTACCTCAAAAGGCTATGATCTTGATACCGCCAATAAATATGGCTGGCTGATAACTGTTGTTATTCTTACGGTCATCAGCACACTGCTGTTTGAACTTGCAGGTATTGGCACGCGTGAAAGAGTTAAAAGTTCTGAAGAACGCCGCAGCATGAAGGAAAACTTTAAAATCATGTGGACCTGTAAGCCGTTCCGCCAGATTCTTATTTCCGGTATTTTAAGAAGCCCCATACAGCTTCTTATGCTGGTTGCAATGTCCTTTATTACCTATTACTATGCAAACGGCGACTTTATGAATCTGTTTAAAGACGGCATTAACTGGATGATGCTTCTCAATATCGCTATCATCGCCATCGGTGTGTTCGCCGGTCAGTTTATTGCCATGGCTGTTACGCCGGTGCTTTCAAAGAAATTTGAAAATAAATCAATCTACAATGCGTATTCCATTGGCGGCGCTATTCCGTTTTTCTTGCTGATTGTTGCCTATTTCCTTGCAGACGGCAATCTTACCACGATCGGTTGGGTTATCGTTGCCGGCGTTCTCCTTTTCTTCGCAAGTTTTGCTATGGGCGGAATCAATGTTATGCAGTCTGTTATGATCGCAGATTGTGTGGATTATGAGGAATATCATACCGGTATTCGTCCGGACGGAATTTTCTTCTCCGGTCAGAGTTTCATAACAAAACTTGCCGGCGGTATTGCCGCGCTGATTCAGTCTGCAGCCTATGCGGCAGTCGGATTTTCGGATAAGAATATTGCCGTTATGAACGAAGCGCTTGCAAACGGCGAAAGTTTTGTTACATATAATGACGGAAAATATGCTATGATCATGTTCTTCCTGATCTCAGTTCCCATTGCGATCGGCATGATCCTTTCTGCGATTCCAACTTTAAAATATGCGCTTTCTGATAAAGAACACGAAAGAATCCTCGGTGAACTGATTAAAAAACGTTCAGAAGCGGAACAGATCGGTTCGGAATCTGAGAATGCATAAATTATATGATCACCGATCTATTCGGTAATTAAGGGGTAAAAGAAACTCCGCCTGTGTTCGCAGGCGGAGTTTTCTTTCATGTAGAATCGTTTATGAACGTGGCGTTCTTATGCATAATGTCTATGTGCCGTAACGTGATGTTCAAGAATGGAGCTAACAACAGTTTTGCTGTAAAATTTAAAGGCAGTTTGCTGTTTTTAAACAATGTTAAAATGCGTTGCTTGCGGCAACCTGTATTTTCACCTACAATAGAGTGGACGGCAGAGAAAGGAGGTGTCTCTCTGTATGCTCAGTGAAAATATCAAAGTAATGAGAAAAGCGAAAGGGCTGTCACAACAGGAACTTGCCGAAAAACTAAATGTTGTGCGCCAAACGGTTTCAAAATGGGAGCAAGGGCTTTCCGTTCCGGACGCGGATATGCTGCTTACGCTTTCTGAAGTGTTTGAAACGCCTGTAAGTGCGTTGCTGGGAGAAACGGTGATGTATACGTCGGCTCGGTTCAGCCGACTTTATAAACAGTTCAACAGCCGCCTGTATTTCAAGGCGGCTGTCTTTTTGCAAATTGAATTTATTTTTTATGCGTGATCAGCGCGGGAAAGATGACCGGTGCCTCTTCTCCGGCTTTTCTGATCTCTTCTAAAAGCAGATATTTCAGTTCCCGGCGCACGTGGGCGTATTTCGGGTCTTTCACCAGATTGTGCTTTTCTATGGGGTCTTTTTTCAGATCATATAAGTAGTCTTCAAAATAAACCTTGCTGTTCTCATGCAGATAACCGGTCGGGTTCAGATCTTTTACGGAATACATGAACCGGTCTGTGCGCACGGCACGGCCGCATTGGCTTTCGCTGATCTGCATAAATACGCATTTTCGGCGTGTTTCCGGGTCATCCGTTTCTTTGGTCAGGTCATAGCCTTTAAAATTCGGCGGCGTTTTGATCCCTGCCATGGAAAGCATCGTCGGCGGCAGGTCAATCAGGCTCACAAGCCTGTTGTCGCGTTTTCCGCCTTCGAATCCGCCGCCCTTGATAATCAGTGGCGTGTGGATGCTGCTCTCGTGGCAGCTGCGCTTGTATTCCATATTCCGCGTTTTAAAATGGCAGCCGTGATCGCTTGTATAAATAATAATTGTGTCTTCATAAATGCCCTGCTGTTTCAGCTTTGCAACCAGTTTGCCAACATTATAATCCAGCCGGTTGATGGCGGAAATGTAATCGGGGTACATTTCTTTGTAATCGCCTTTCAAAAAGGTCAGATCGTCGGGCAGAGGGTAGTCCTTGTATTTTTCAATCGTTTCTTTGTACCCCTCAAAACAGTTTCTGTCATTTTGCTGGTGCGGTTCCAGCTGGCTCACAAACAGGAAAAACGGTTTGTCTTTCTCTCTTTTATCCAGAAATTCAAGGGCAAAATCGTTGATGCAGTCTGCGCGGTAACCGGTAAAATCAATCTTGTTTCCGTCTCCGTCAAAAACATAGCCGTCGTATCCGTGTGAGGTGAATTCCAGGCAGTCCGCTGCGCGCCAGTATTGATATTTTCCCTGCCGGTCTTTCGGAATTGCCGTTTTTTCGCAGTGCACGCCTATGCCGGGGTATTTATCTGATCCCAAATGCCATTTTCCTATGTAAGCCGTTTGATAGCCGGCGCGGTTAAAATATTCCGCAAGCGGCGTAATGTCCTGCGGCAGGGCAATACCGTTCGTATAGCAGCCCGTTTCCGTTGCGTACATTCCGGATTGCAGGCAGGAGCGCGCCGGACCGCATACCGGTTGGCAGGTAAAACTGTTTTCAAACAGTACGCCTTCATCCGCCAGTTTCATCAGATTCGGCGTTACCTCTTCGTTTACGGTATCCCATCTTTGCTGATCGGAAAAATAGAAAATAATATTTTTCATACCTTTTATCCTTTCTCGCTGCCTTTAGGCGCATTTTCCTCAATAAATATACTGCTGGTGGGGTAGGCGAAATCGGTGTCGCTTTCGTCAATAATCTTCTTAATCGCAAAGTTCATTTCTTCGGTGAAAGCGTAGTAATCCTCCAGTCCCGTGATCTCAACATAAAACCGGATCTGAATGGTAAGCGCGGAATCGTCAAATTCCACAAATCTTACCCTTATATTCTCTTTTTCCACCTTTTCGTGGCTTTCAAGATAAGTTCGGATCGCGTTGATGCATGCTTTCAGCGTTTCGTCTGACGTCGCATAAAGCAGACCGATCTTGGTGTCCATCAGCCGCTTGTTGAGTTTGGCATAGTTTGTGATCAGATCGTCTGCAATAATGGTGTTCGGCACAACGATCACGGTGTCGTCCGTTTTTCTGACCCTTGTAGAGCGCATGGTGATATCCTCCACCGTGCCGGAAAATTCCTTTGTTTCAATGAAATCGCCTACGTCAAACGGCCGGTCAAACATGATTACAAAGCCGGATATAATGCTTTGCAGTGTGTCCTGCGCCGCAAGGGAGACGGCAAGTCCGCCCACGCCAAGCCCGGTCAGCAGACCGTTTATATTGTAGCCGAGTTCGGAGATAACCATGATCACGGCAATGCATACCGTAAGCACTTTCAGGATGTTTGCAATAAATTTTACGGCTATGCTGTTTACCTCGGGGCTTTTGCTTTTTTCACCTAAAACGCTTTCCAGATTGTCTGAAACGTAACTGATCAGCAGCCAGCAGGCAAACAGGATGGAAACGATCTTGAACGTGCCCACGATTGCCGTGTGGTGATAGTTTATGATGATGCCGAGAAATAACCCCAAAACGATAAAATAAAACGCGAGCGGCCGTTTCAGGCTGCTGATAAACCCTTCGCGGCGTTTCGGCTTTTTTGCAAACAGTATTTTTGCGGCTATCTTTAGCAAAAACGCGGCGATCTTGTTTCTGAGCGCGGTAAATCCTATAAAGATCAGCGCGCCGAACGCTATGTTTATATAAAATCCGTATTCCTCAAAAAAAGCAGTGATTGCCTCGGGCATGCTCATCCCTCCGTAACGCAGTAAAAATTGCTTTCCCAGGCAGGTATATAAGTGCTGTGCCTGAAATAGATTTTGTATTCGTTCTGCATCTGCCAGATCTTCAGCGGCAGGGCAAACAGATCCTCGTTTCTGTGATAGGCGCAGACGTATAATTTCGGCGCGTACTTCTGAATCGTTTTTTCACAGCCGCAAAGCGCTTTCATCTCGGCGCCTTCAATGTCCATCTTGATCAGCGTTGCGCCGTCTTTGGCAATATCGTCTATGCAAGCGGCATGTACTGCCCGCCCTTCGGCGGAAAGTTTTGAGTTGCGTCCCGCTTGGGCGGAAAAAATCAGCGTATCTTCTTTGTCCCACGCCGCCGCGTTGATCAGCTTTATGCTTTTCATCCCGGCGGTGTTTTTAACCAGTTTTCTAAAATTTTTTTCATCCGGCTCCAGCGCGGTTATGCTGCTGTATTTTCCGTTCGTAAAAGCCGTGAATTCCCGGATAGTGTCGCCGTCATATGCGCCGGCGTCTATGATTTTTTCCGTATCGGTAAGTTTTAACAGGTCGGCATAGATCCTGTTTTTATCGTTCTCGGATGAATCGGTCAGATAATCGATCTTTCCGCTGATCTTGAATTTGATTATATTTTCGTAAACACGCCGGCTTTCTTCGTCGGCCAGCCTGCTGTAAACGGTTTGGAACGCATCCTCGTGTTCCTTAAAATATTTCCCGGTAAATAATCCGCCGCCCGCAACGGGAATATCCGGCGCGTAAACGCGGTGTTCGCGGTTGATCCGCTCAATGTTTTCAATCACGCTTTCCAGGCGCGTGGCAAAGCCAAGCACAACGTTGAAATCTTTGTGTTTTTCACAGACCTCACTGTATTTCAGCACTTTGTGCCCCAAAAACGAATGCCCGCGCACAAAGGCGTCGCTTGCGAAGACCTCGCTGATCTCTACTCCTTTTTTATGCAGAATCGCAATGATCTTTTCCGCCGCGTCGCCCATTCCGTAAACGGCAATCGGCTTGCCGTCCTGTGCAAGCGTGTCCCAAACGTCGATTTCGCTGATTTCAAGATTCATAAATCAATCTCTCCCGTTTCTTAAATTATAAACGTAAAAGGCGGCTAAATCAAGGCACTTTACAAATACTTTAAAAAAGATTATAATGAATACAAATTTTAAGAAAGTGGAAATATATGTTAGAGCAGATCATCAATCTTGACGCAATGGAGCAGGCGGTCAGCCTGTTCGGTTCGTTTGACGAAAATATAAAGATCATAGAAAAGGAATTTGATGTTTCTATCATCAGCAGGGGATCCAGTCTGAAAGTCGTCGGCGAGGCGGAAAACGTTTCTCTTGCCGTTCGCGCGGTAAACAGCCTGCTCGTGCTGATCAATAAAGGCGAAACACTGTCCGAGCAGAATATCCGCTACGCCATTGGCCTTGTCCGGGAGGGAAATGAGGATAAACTTTCCTCCATGTCTACGGATACGGTGTGCATCACCAGCAAGGGCAAGCCGGTAAAAGCCAAAACGCTGGGGCAGAAAAAATACTGTGAGGCAATCAAAAACAATACCATCACATTCGGCGTGGGGCCCGCCGGCACCGGCAAAACCTATCTTGCCGTCGCCATGGCGGTTACCGCTTTCCGCGCAAAGGAAGTCAGCAAGATCATTCTTACCAGACCTGCCGTGGAGGCGGGTGAAAAACTCGGCTTTCTGCCCGGCGATCTCCAAAGCAAGGTGGATCCTTATCTCCGCCCGCTTTATGACGCGCTGTTTGAGATGCTCGGCGCGGAAAATTTTCAGAAATATCAGGAACGCGGCACAGTGGAAGTGGCGCCGCTTGCCTATATGAGGGGCAGAACGCTGGACGACAGCTTTATCATACTGGATGAGGCGCAGAACACAACGCCGGAGCAGATGAAGATGTTTTTGACCCGATTGGGCTTTAACTCCAAAATGGTCGTTACCGGCGATATTACCCAGATCGATCTTCCAACCGGTAAAAAATCCGGTCTTAAGCGTGTTTTGCGCATCTTGAAAAATGTGGATGATATTGAGATGTGCCGCTTCACGCAAAAAGACGTTGTGCGTCACAGGCTTGTGCAGGAGATCATTAAAGCCTATGAAAAGTATGAGAGTGAGGAGAGAAAATAATCCTATGAATAAAGTAAAAGTCATCATCTCCAACACACAGAAAAAAGTGAAGATCCCAACCGGCATCCGGCTTCTGATCCGCCGCTGCTGCCATGCTGTATTGCAGCTGGAAAATTTTGACGGCTCTGCGGAGGTCTCCGTGCGTTTCGTGGATAATGAAGAAATCAGAAAATTAAATAAACAGTACCGCAATATCGATAAGGAAACAGATGTGCTCTCGTTTCCCATGGGGGAAAACGGCGTGTATGATGTAAACCACGATACCGGGGCAAAGATCCTTGGCGATATTGTGATCTCTATGGAAAAGGCAGTGGAGCAGGCAAAGATGTATAATCACCCGCTTCAGCGGGAAGTGGGCTTTCTCACCGTTCATTCCATGCTCCATCTTTTGGGCTATGACCATGAGGCGGGCGGCATAGAGGCAGTCCATATGCGTGAAAAGGAAGAAACGGTCTTAACGCAGATCGGCTGGAAACGGGATAACAGTTATTATATGGGAGATGAAGAATGAATACAAAATCGGCTTTCATCACCATCGCGGGCAAGCCGAATGTCGGCAAATCCTCGCTTCTGAATAAACTGCTTGGCACAAAGATCGCCATTGTTTCCTCAAAGCCGCAGACGACCCGTACCAAGATCATGGGCGTTTTAACAGACGGCGGGATTCAGCTCGTTTTTACCGATACGCCCGGTTTTCACAGACCGCATAATAAACTCGGCGAGATCATGAATGCCGCCGTGAAAGACAGTATCGGCGGCACGGATGCCGTGCTGTTCGTTGTGGAACCGAAAGGCGAACTCGATCCCAAGGAACTGGAACTGATCCAAAAATTCAAACAGGAAAATATTCCCGCCGTTCTTGTGATCAACAAGATCGATACGCTGAGCGATAAAACGGTTCTGCTGTCCAGACTTCGGGAACTGAGCGGATATTGCGATTTTACCGCCGCAGTGCCCGTTTCCGCTCAAACGGGCGAAGGCATTGCGGATCTGATGGATGAAATGAAAAAACTTGCTGTGCCGAGCGTGCATTATTTTCCGGACGATACGCTGACGGATCAGCCGGAAAGAGTGATCGCGGCAGAGATCATTCGGGAAAAAATCCTGCGCCTTATGGATAAGGAAGTGCCGCACGGCATTGCCGTTGCCATAGAAAAAATGCGTGAGCGGCAGGATAAGGAGATTTTGGATGTTGACGCCGTGATCTACTGCGAGCGCGAAAGCCACAAAGGCATGGTCATCGGCAGGCACGGCGCCATGCTTAAAAAGATCTCTACTTACGCACGGCAGGATCTGGAACGCTTTTTTGATATAAAAGTCAGTTTGCATACCTGGGTTAAGGTCAAAGAGGGCTGGAGAAACAAAGAGGGTCTGATCCGCAATTTCGGCTTGGAGGAATAATTGCCTTTACTGGTTTAAACTGGCACAAATGATTGCCGCCGCCATAGGATAAAATAAAAACGGTGGTATGAATGAAAGAAGATTTGTGGAGCCGCTTTGTGCATTCCGGCAAAGTGGAGGATTATCTTGCATATATAAAGCACGAGGAAGATATAGGGACGTCGGCAGATGAAAATCACAACGAATGGCTTAGTCATAAAGGAACAGACAACAGGGGAGAGTGACCGTTTAGTTACTCTCCTTACTGCTGATTACGGCATTGTTCGTGCCTTTGTCCGCCGTGCGAAACTGGTAAAAAGCCGTATGGCAAGCGCTACTTCGCTCTTTGCTTACGGCAGGTTTACGCTTTATCAAACGCGGGATGCCTATGTTGCGGATGATGTTGCGCCCGTTGAAGTTTTTTTTGAACTTCGCCGGGATATAGAGAGTCTTGCCCTTGCTCAGTATTTCGCACAGCTTGCCTTTGAGATGGGCGCGGAGGGGCAGCCTTGCGCGGAACTTTTGCGCCTAACTTTAAATTCGCTGCATCTGCTTTGCAAAGGCAGTAAAAAACGGGCGCAGATCAAAGCTGTCTTTGAGTTTCGCAGCGCCTGTCTGGGCGGCTATATGCCCAATATTCTTGCGTGTGACCATTGCGGTACATATGAAACGGATCTGATGTATTTTGATACGCTGGAGGGCAGAATTTATTGCGAAAACTGCCCCAAGGCAGGCGCCGTTCCCGTTCCGGTCAACGTGATCAAGGCGATTCGGTTTATCTGCCTTACGCCGCCTGAAAAAATATTCAGTTTTACCCTGAGCAATGAAAATCTGAAGATACTCGGCGAAGTATCGGAAAAATACATTCTCTCGCGCGTGCAGAGAAAACTCAGCGCGCTTGAGTTCTATAAAGGATTAACCAATGAAGATCAATAAACATTACGAAGCGCTGGAACTGCCTGCAGTGCTGGAGATGCTGAAAAACGAGGCGTCGTCGGACGATGCCAAACAAGCCGCTCTGGAACTCAGTCCAACGCATATTCTAAGCGAGGCGCAGCTGCTTCTTTCGCAAACGGAAGACGCCTTTTCGCTGATTGCCAGATTCGGCGGCCCGTCGTTTTCGGGCCTTCGGAATCGCGCGCTTTATGAGTGGTACGGCCACTGCAGCGGCGTTTCCACCAGCCTCGATTTTTTCTTTGATTCGCTTACGGTAAATAAGTATCTGGAGGAAAAGATCTTTTCCGTGATCGTTTCGGAAGAGGAAATCGCAGACCGCGCCTCCGATGAACTCTATGAGATCAGAAGAAAAATCAGAGCCAAATCCAATTCTGTGCGTGAAAAACTGGATTCGATCCTGCACAGTTCACATTATCAAAAATTTTTACAGGAACCGATCGTAACCCAGCGTTCGGGCAGATATGTTGTTCCCGTAAAGGCAGAGCACCGCGCGGATGTTCCCGGACTTGTGCACGATATGTCCTCCTCCGGCGCAACCGTCTTTATAGAACCGGTCTCCGTGGTGGATGCAAATAATGAGATCCGTATTTTAGAGAGCCGCGAACGTGAGGAGATCCGGCGGATCCTGTTTGAACTCTCACAGGAAGCCGGTAATTTTTCTGAGAGCATTAAAAGTTCTTGCGAAAACGCCGTGCGGATTGATCTGATCTTTGCCAAGGCGCGCCTGGCATATAAAATGAAAGCGTCCGTCCCGGTTCTGAACGCAAACGGAACGGTGCTGCTCAAAAAGGCGCGGCATCCGCTGCTGGATCCAAAAAAAGTTGTGCCGGTTGATATCTCGCTCGGCGGAGAATTTGATACGCTCGTGATCACCGGCCCGAATACCGGCGGCAAGACGGTTTCCATCAAAACCATCGGTTTGCTGACTTTAATGGCAATGTGCGGTCTGATGATCCCTGCGGCGGATCAGTCACAGATCGCCGTGTTTGATAATATCCTTGTGGATGTCGGCGATGAGCAAAGCATCCAGCAGAATCTTTCCACCTTTTCCGCCCATATGGTCAATATCATTGCTATTATGAAAAAGGCGGGCGGCAATTCGCTGGTGCTGATCGATGAACTCGGCGCCGGAACGGATCCCGTGGAGGGCGCGGCCCTTGCCGTTGCCATTATAGAGGATCTGCGCGCCAAAGGCGCAAAAATCGCCGCTACAACCCATTATGCGGAGCTGAAAGCCTACGCGCTGGAAACGCCGGGTGTTATGAACGGCAGCTGTGAATTTGATGTGGAAACTTTAAGACCCACTTACCGCTTGCTCATCGGCGTTCCGGGGCGCTCCAACGCATTTGCCATTTCAGAACACCTCGGCATGGAAAATGCCGTTATAGAAGAGGCAAAACGGCTGGTCAACAGCGAAAGCAGATCTTTTGAATCGGTGCTGGAAAAACTGGAGGAAACACGGCGCGAACTGGAGCAGGAAAAGGATAAAGCCCAGCGCGCAATGGATGCTGCGGACAGAATGCGCAGAAAAGCCCAGTCAGAAAAAGACAAGGCTGCCCGGCTGCGGGATAATGAACTGGAACGGGCTAAGCGTGAAGCGGAAAAGATCATTGCCAGCGCAAAGCGCCAAAGCGCGGATTTTCTTTTGCGGCTGGAACAGTTAAAAAAAGAGGCGGATCAAAATCATGCCGCCGAAGTGGCAAGAAAAACCAGGAGGGAGATCAAAAACCGCCTTGGCGAAATGGAGGATACCGTCAATCCGCGCCGCCTTGCCGATGAATGGGATGAGGATTATAAACTTCCTCGGCCGGTTGTTCCCGGCGACGCCGTGATCATACGTTCGATCGGAGAGGGCGAGGTCGTTGAAGTCAATAAAAATAATGTGATCGTAAAATCCGGCATGCTGAAAACAAGAGTCAAAATGTCTGATCTGCGGCTTATCAAAAAGAAAGAGGCGCCGAAACAGAGTAAACCGTCTCTGCTTTACAGAACTTCTTCCAAAGCAGATTCCGATATCAGCACAGAGATCGATCTGCGCGGCAAGACGGTGGATGAGGCGCTGCACGATCTTTCCTTGTTCATAGATAAGTGCGTGTTGCTGAATCTGCATGAGATACGGATCATCCACGGCAAAGGAACGGGCGCGCTGCGTGCGGCGGTGCAGGATGATCTGCGCCATCACCCGAATATTGCCGATTTCCGGCTCGGCGCCTACGGCGAAGGGGAAAGCGGCGTTACGATTGCTCACTTAAAATAAAACCAAATTACGCGCGGGCGATTTTCGCCCGCCGTTTTCATTTTATAAGAGCGTACGATATTTAGTGTATTTTGATTTTTCTTTTTTCAACATTTTGTGTCAAGAGATATTACAAAAATTTAATCAGAAAAATCTTGCGCATTTTACTTGACTTATCCGCTGCACTTATGTATAATATCTCTTGCTGTAAAGATTATCTACTTTACAGCAAACGCAGAAAAACGCGGAAAGGGGTATAACAGTGGCGAAAAATCTTGAAGTTTCTTTTTTACTTGATTTTTACGGCGAAATGCTTACAAAGAAACAGCATGATTTTCTTGTTTACTATTATGATGAAGATCTGTCCCTTTCAGAGATCGCGGAAAACGAAGGCATCACGCGCCAGGGCGTAAGAGACGCTATTAAGCGCGCTGAAAACCAGTTGTTTGATATGGAAAACCGGCTCGGTCTCGCAAAGCGTTTTACGGAAATGAAAAAAGGCCTGGATGAGATCACGCAGTGCGCAGAGGCAATCAATGACTATAATCTCAATCACAGCCTTTCAAGGGAAATCAACGATAATATCTCTAAAATAAAAGCCACGGCTGATTATTTATCTCAGCTTTAATTTAATTTAGGAGTTGATCGCTTTGGCATTCGAGGGTCTTTCGGAAAGGCTTGAAAATTCCTTTAAAAAACTTCGCGCCAAAGGCAAATTAACCGAATCTGATGTTAAGGACGCAATGCGTGAGGTTCGCCTTGCTCTTTTAGAGGCGGATGTAAACTATAAGGTCGCAAAGGATTTTACAAAATCCGTTACCGAACGGGCGATCGGCGAGGACGTTATGGAATCGCTTACACCCGGTCAGATGGTCATCAAGATCGTCAACGAGGAACTCACAAACCTGATGGGCGGCAGCGAGAGCCGGCTTGCCGAGGCAAATCATCCGCCTACCGTAGTCATGATGTGCGGCCTGCAGGGTTCCGGTAAAACAACCCACAGCGCAAAACTTGCCTTAAAACTGAAAAAAGAAGGGCACCGTCCGTTGCTCGTTGCCTGCGATATCTATCGCCCCGCTGCAATCAAACAGCTGCAGGTGGTCGGCGGGCAGATCGATGTTCCCGTTTTTGAAATGGGCACGGAAAACCCCGTAACGATCGCGCAGGAGGCGGTTAAATACGCCAAGGATCACGGCTATGATTACGTGTTTTTGGACACTGCCGGCAGACTTCATGTTGATGAGCAGCTGATGCAGGAACTGCAAAATATCAGAAGCACGGTGCACCCGCACGAGATCCTGCTTGTTATAGACGCTATGACCGGTCAGGACGCTGTAAACGTTGCCAAAAGTTTTAATGAAACGCTTGGTATAGACGGCGTTGTTTTAACGAAGCTGGACGGCGATACAAGAGGCGGCGCCGCGCTCTCCGTAAGGGCGGTAACCGGCAAGCCGATCAAATTCGTCGGCACCGGCGAAAAACTCGGCGATCTGGAAACGTTTCACCCCAGCCGTATGGCTTCGCGTATCCTCGGCATGGGCGATGTGCTTTCGTTTATCGAAAGAGCAGAGCAGAGCCTGGATCAGAAAAAAGCGGCGGAACTGGAAAAGAAACTTGCCAAAAACAAATTTGATCTCAATGATCTTCTGGATCAGTTTGATCAGATCTCCAGAATGGGCAGCCTGAAAGACACCATTAAAATGCTGCCGGGGATCGGTTCCAAGATCAAGGAAGAGGATATAGACGAGCGCGCGTTTGACAGATTCCGCGCCATCATCTATTCCATGACAAAGCAGGAACGCACGCATCCCGAGATTATCAATCCTTCCCGCAAACGCAGGATCGCAGCGGGCTGCGGCATGCAGGTAGAGGATGTTAACAAACTGCTTTCCCAGTTTAAGCAAATGAAAAAAATGATCAGCCAGTATGGCGGCAAAGGCGGCCCGCGCATCAGTAAAAAAATGCGCCGCCTGCTGCAGCAGAATCCCGATATGGCGCAGAAAATGATGGGGATGACGGGCAGCGGAAAAAATAATCCGTTTGGATTTTAATCAGGTATTCACCCGATACATTTCGGTTCATGAATAAAACAATACTTATTTATATGGAGGAAATCATCATGGCAGTTAAGATCAGACTTCGCAGAATGGGCGCTAAGAAAGCTCCTTTTTATCGAGTTGTTGTTGCAGATTCCAGATACCCGAGAGACGGCCGTTTCATTGAGGAGATCGGAACGTATAACACAATGGTAGATCCCGCGGAGATCAAAATTGACGCTGAAAAAGCAAAAAAATGGATCGCAAACGGCGCGCAGCCAACAGATACTGTAAAAAGCATCCTGAAAAAAGAAGGCATTCTTTAATCTTTTGCGGATTATAAGACGGAGGTGTTTTCTTTGGAGGAATTGTTAAAAGCGATCACCAAAGGCCTTGTGGATAACCCGGATGCCGTTACCGTTGAGGTAGACGAACCCAATGAAGAGGGCGTTATCTTTTATCATCTTCACGTTGCGGAGGAGGATATGGGCCGTGTTATCGGCAAGCAGGGCAGAATCGCAAAGGCAATACGCGTTGTAATGCGCGCAGCCGCAACCAGACACGATCAAAAAATTTCCGTGGAAATCGATTGATCAAAACAACAGATTGATTTTGAAAAATGCCGCCTGAAACAGGCGGTTTTTTCTTGCAAAAAATTTCTTCAGCCTATATAATAAATTCGGTGATGTTATGAAACAGTTTCTGGAAGTCGGAAAGATCGTAAATACCCACGGTATCCGGGGCGAGGTAAAACTGCAGCCCTGGTGCAACAGTGTGGATTTTTTAAAACAGTTTCAATTTCTGTATCTGGATGAAAGCGGTAAAATGCCGGTTGAACTTTTAACTGTTCGCGCGCATAAAAACTGCGCCGTGCTCAAGCTTGCCGGGGTAGACAGCATAGACGCCGCGGAAAAGTATAAAAACCGCATTCTTTACTGCAACCGTGACGACGCCGTGATTGATGAGGACGCGCAGTATATTCAGGATCTGATCGGCTGCGCGGTAAAAAATGCAGAAACAGCAGAAGTTTACGGTAAAGTAACGGATGTCGTGAATTACGGCGCCTCGGATATTTTGGAGATTGAAGATCACGGCAAAAAACGCTATGTGCCGCTGATTGATGAGATCGTTAAAAATACAGACTGTGAAAACGGTGTGATTGAGATCATACCAATGAAAGGGCTTTTTGATGAGAATTGATATTATGACGCTGTTTCCGGATATGTGCCGCGCCTATCTTGGGGCAAGCATTATCGGCAGAGCGCGCGAAGCGGGCAAAGTGCAGATCGAATGCACGGATATCCGGGATTACACGCAGGATAAGCACCGCCGGGTGGATGATTCGCCGTACGGCGGCGGCATGGGGATGATCATGCAGGCGCAGCCCATTTACGACTGCTATATGGATCTGTGCAAAAAAACAGGGGCAAGGCCGCATCTGATCTATCTTACGCCCCAGGGCAAAACGCTTACCCAGCAGCGTGTGAAAGAACTTGCAAAGCTGGATTATATTGCGCTGCTGTGCGGCCATTATGAGGGTGTGGACGAGCGTGTTATAGAAGAATTGCAGCCGGAGGAGATTTCGGTCGGCGATTATGTGCTCACGGGCGGCGAACTGCCTGCGCTGATTGTTGCGGACGCGGTTTCGCGCATGATTCCGGGCGTGCTCTCCAGCGACGAATGTTTTACGGAAGAGAGCCACTATTCCTCTTTGCTGGAATACCCACAGTACACCCGCCCGTATGTTTGGCACGGCAGGCAGGTGCCGGAGGTTCTGATCACCGGTCACCACGCAAATGTGGAGGCGTGGCGCCGGGAACAGTCGCTGATAAGAACGGCAGAGCGGCGGCCGGATATGCTCGAAAAAGCGCAGCTTACGGAGAAAGAGATCCGCTTTCTGTCCGATTTAAAACGATAAATAAAAATTATGTGAATTTTGCACAAATCAGGGCACAATATTTTGTGTTAAATCTATAAGTCATACGAACTTTGCCCCAACACATTGACCTAAACCGTTTTAGTGGTATAATATGTAATACAGTCAAAAGGTAAATAACTTTTTAATTCTTGAAATGAGAGGTTTTAGTATGTTTGTTAAAGATGTAACGGTTGAAAATCAGGTAGGGCTGCATGCCCGTCCGGCAACATTCTTCATTCAGAAAGCCAATGAATTCAAGTCTTCTATCTGGGTTGAAAAAGATGAAAGAAGAGTCAATGCAAAATCCTTGCTTGGCGTTCTTTCTCTCGGCATCATGGGCGGAACGGATATTCGCATTATCGCGGACGGCTCTGATGAGGAAGAGGCTGTTGAGGGCCTTGTCGCTCTCGTTAAAAGCGGCTTTACAGAGTAAGATCGTAAAATTTTGTCGGCACGGCGCATTCGGCGTCGTGCTTTTTTATCTTTACGCCCGCTTTGATTTATGATAAAATATTCGGGCAAAACTTTCTTTAACGGGTGAATCGGATGACGGAGAAGGAACTTCGTAAAAAAGCAATGGCGCTCCCGCTGCAGCCGGGCGTGTACATTATGAAAAACAAAGATAAAAAAATCATCTATATCGGCAAGGCAAAGAAACTGAAAAACAGGGTTTCCTCCTACTTCGGATCACATTCCAACCATTCTTTAAAGGTGATCCGAATGGTGGAGAATGTGGATGATTTTGATTATATTCTTGTGGATACGGAATTTGAGGCGCTCGTTCTGGAATGTTCGCTGATCAAGCAGCATATGCCGAAATACAATATTCTGCTCAAAGATGATAAGGGCTATAATTATATCAAGATCACAAAGGGTGATTTTCCGCGTATTTCCGAATGTAAACGGATCGATGATGACGGCGCTGAGTATATCGGCCCCTATATCTCCGGCTTTTCCGTAAAACAGGCGGTGGAGGAAACGCTGAAGATCTTTAAATTGCCCCGCTGCAATAAAAAATTTCCGCAGGAATACGGCAAATCAAGACCCTGCCTGAACGGCTTTATGGGGCTTTGTTGTTCGCCGTGCGCCGGCAGGATCACGCAGCAGGATTATGTTAAGACCGTGGAGGACGCACTTGCGTTCCTTAAAGGCGGCAGCAAGGCGTCTGTTCGGGATATGACGCAAAAAATGAATTCGCTTTCCGAGGAACTCAAATTTGAGGAGGCGGCAAAACTCAGAGACAGAATACGCGCCATAAAAAATCTGGAGGAAAGGCAGAAAGTTGTTTCTATCAATGTTCCGGAGGAGGATGTTTTTGCTCTGGTAAACGGCAAAAAGAAAGCCTGTTTTGAAGTGCTTCGCTTTAAAAACGGCAGGCTCAGCGATACGGAATTCTGGCTCATTGATTCACAGGATGATCTTAAGAATGCGCGCCTTGAACTGATTGAGCGCTATTACTCCATGCGTGCCGATATACCCTCCCGGATTGCGGTGGACGGCGAAATAGAGGATGAGGAACTTTTGCGCGAATTCCTTGAAAAGCAAAGGGGCAAAAAGGTTGAATTTATTCATCCGCAAAAAGGCGAGCATCTCTCTATTCTGAATATGTGCATCAAAAATGCCAATGAACATTTGGCACAGAATGAGGGCAGGCTCGGCAGGGAATTTGCCGCGCTGGAAGAACTTGCGGCGCTGCTGGGGCTTCCGAAACCGCCCGAATATATTGAAAGTTATGATATTTCGCACACGTTCGGCGCGGATAATGTTGCCGGCATGGTGGTGTTCCACAACGGCAGACCGATGAAATCCGCTTATAAACGTTTTTCAGTCAAAGGGTTTGACGGGCAAAACGACGTCGGTTCTATGAATGAGGTGCTTACACGCAGGTTCAATCATTACTATAACGATGAAGAGGGCAGCACGTTTAAGATCCTGCCGGATCTGATCCTGCTGGACGGCGGCCAGCCGCAGGTAAACGCCGTGCTCCCTGTGATCCAAAAAATGAAACTCTCCGTTCCGGTTTTTGGCATGGTGAAGGACAGCAAACACCGCACCCGGGCAATCGCTTACGGCGGCGGAGAGATTGAGATCAATTCCCACAGGGCGGCGTTTACGCTTGTTTCCAATATTCAGGAGGAGGTGCACCGCTTCGCCATTTCCTATCATCATAAAAAGCATGCAAAAAGCACGTTTTCATCCGGGCTGATGCAGATTGACGGTATAGGGGAGAAAAAAGCAAAAGCGCTTTTAAAGCACTTTAAAACTATATCTTCCATAAAAGAACAAACGCCCGAGCGCCTTGCTCAATGCCCGTCCGTCAGCAAAAAAGACGCGAAAAAAATTTACGAATTTTATCATAAATTGTAAAAATAATATTTCTGAACTTGACTATGCGAAAGTTGAAATGTATAATGTAATGTGTATAAATTCCGGCGGGCGCCGCAAGGTTTCCGCCAATTAACGGCTGTGATTTGTTATGATGCGTGTAATTACGGGCAGTGCAAGAGGCAGGCGGCTGGAAACGCTGCCTGGCGAGGATGTTACAAGACCCACTTCCGAAAGTGTAAAAGAAGCGCTTTTCAGCATGATCCAGTTTGAAATAGAGGGCAAAAAGGTGCTGGATCTCTTTGCCGGTTCGGGTCAGCTCGGAATTGAGGCGCTCTCGCGCGGCGCCGGCGAATGTGTTTTTGTTGAGATGAATAAAAATGCAAGAGCCGTGGTTTCGCGCAACATTCAAAAGTGCGGCTTTGAGCACGTTTCCCGCGTGATCCCGGTGGACGCGCAGGCCTATGCGGCGTCCTGCCCCGGATTTGATATTGTTTTTCTGGATCCGCCTTATCATAAAGGTATGGTTACCGGGATCCTGCCTGTGCTGGAAAGCCGGCTGAACCCAGGCGCCGTTGTGGCGTGTGAAACCGCATCGGCAGAGGAACTGCCGCAAACGGTTGGGTCACTCAGCGTAATACGCAGCAGGCGGTACGGCAAAACGAAACTGACCCTTTACCGAAAGGAATAAACTATGAAGATCGCAATCTGCCCGGGCAGTTTTGACCCGGTCACACTCGGCCATATCGATATTATCGAGCGCGCTGCCGAGTTGTTTGACAAAGTTATCGTTCTGGTTATGACAAACAGTGAAAAACATGCTCTTTTTTCACTTCAGGAACGTGTGGAACTTCTGAAAAAATGTGTAAAAAAGAAAAATGTGGAAATAGATACTTATGACGGACTGCTTGTGAATTATGCAAAAAAAACAGGCGCAGTCGCAATTGTAAAGGGGCTTAGAGCCGTGTCTGATTTCGAGTATGAATTTCAGCAGGCTCTTACAAATAAAAGCCTGCTGCCGGAGATCGAAACCGTGTTTTTGACCGCTAAGGGCATAAATATGTTTTTGTCTTCCAGCATGGTAAAAGAAGTCTGCCGCTTAGACGGGGATATATCCCGCTTTGTGCCGCAGGAAATTTTAGATGAAGTTGTATTAAGATGTAAAGGAGAAATAAAGAATGACTAATACAGATATTTTGCTTGAAGATCTGGAAGATGTGCTGGATGACGCAACTTCCATGCCGATGACGAAAAAGAGTCTTGTTGATGTGGACAAGATCAAAACCATAATCGAGGACATTCGCCTCAATACGCCGCAGGAAACCAAACAGGCAAAGGCAATTGTGGATTCCAGAAACAGCATTCTGGATGAGGCAAAGAAAGAGGCGGACGAGATCATTGCCCAAGCGCAGGCGCAGGCAAGAGAACTTGTTGCGCGTGACCAGATCACCCAGACCGCACAGGCAGAAGCGGCAGAGATCACCGCAAAAGCCAAGGAAGAGGGCGACGCCTATATTCAGGATGCCAAAAACCAGGCTTCCGAGATCCTTGGCGACGCAACTACAAAAGCAAACGATATGCTCACAAATGCGCAGAACAAGAGCAGGGAAATGCTGACTGCTGTTAATAATTACGCGGACGATACCCTCCTTGCCATTGACGACTCTCTTTATAAAGCGCTTGCGGATGTCAGAAGAATCCGCCAGGGCCTGAACAATAAGAGAGGCGCCAACGAATAATTTTTAACGGGTAATTCTTTTGCGTTTTGTTTATTTTGATTCACCGCTCGGCAGAATGGGCGTGTGTGAAGAAAAAGAAAAAATCGTGCGCGTAACGCTTGCGGACGGCAAAAATGAAGAACGTTCCTTGCCGTCATGTTTGGCGGAGCAGGCGGCTGCACAGCTCAGCGCGTATTTCCTCGGAAAACGGAAAACGTTTGATCTGCCGCTCTCGTTTGAAAAAGAAACGCCGTTTCGGCAGAGCGTATATACGCAGCTTTTGAAGATCCCTTACGGCAAAACGGCAACCTATCGGGAACTTGCCGCCATGATCGGCAAACCGAAAGCCGCCCGGGCAGTCGGCGGCGCGCTCCATCATAATCCGCTGCTCATTCTTGTGCCTTGTCACCGGATCATCGGATCAGACGGCAGTCTAACCGGATTTGCCGGCGGAACGGACAAAAAGTGCTTTTTGCTTGATCTCGAACAATCCAACAGAAAATAATAAACAGCGCCTGATGCATATGGCATCGGGCGCTGTTTTTATGCCTTTATAAGGGCTTGTTTTGATCAGGCTTTCTGTTCCTGTTTGTCCTCGTCCGCCGAAAGATATTTTCTGATAAACGGCCTCAGCAAGCGGGAAAAGATCTTTGTTACCTGGCCCACAAATATTGCCGCGGCAACCGTGCCCTCGCGCACGCCTTCCAGCCGGTGCAGGGCAATCAGCGAGATCACTACGGTGATCAGCATCAGGGTCACGTCAAACACAACTTTCATATTTCCGAATTTTATAGGGGCAACGCGGCACACGGCAAGCACAATGCCTTCGCCTGCGTTTGTGATCAGCCCGACGGCAACCTCCAGGCTGACGCCAAATGCAAGAAACAGAATACCCAGCACGCAATAGCCCCATTGCTCCAAATAATTTGAATATCCAAGCCCTTTTATGATCCATTCAAACAGATCAATCAGCACACCGAAGAGCAGCGATGCGGGGATCTGCAAAAGCTGAAACTTATCATACTGTTTTCGTAAAATCAAAATTTGAATCACCACAAACAGAACGTTCATGATGAATGTGGTTGTGCCGGTGCTCAGCCCGGAAATATAGCCTGTTATGTAGGGCACGCTGGAAATGGGTGACACACCCAGATCCGCCTTTATGGAAAATGCCACTCCAAGCGCCATAAATGCCAGCCCCATGCACAGAATGATGCACCGCAGAATAAACTGTTTTTTATTTTTTGCCGCTTCTTTAATGGTTATCAATTTTTATGCCTCCGTTTGCTAACGGCGCATATTATAACGCAAGCAGAAAATTTTGTCAATATCGCAGTTTCGTAAAAATACACCCTCACTGCAGGCTTATGCGTATCCGCAGGTCAGGATCTCCCACTCGCCGCCGTTTGCGCGCGCTAAGTATCCTTCCCATCCGTCATAGCGGGAATTTGCCTCAAACCCTTCGGATTCTGCAGAACCGGAAGCAAGGAAAGCAGATTCAAAAACCACGCATTGATCATATTCTTTTTCGTTTAACTGGTTGCAGTATTCAAGATTGTCCGCCGCTTTTTCATCGCCACAGTAGGTCAGTGTGTAAACCTCTTCCACGGATTTCCAAGATCGGCATTCCGCAAGAATATGATCCGCGGCATTTTGCAGCTCACTGCTTGTGTAGATTTCGGATGCGCCCAGATCGATCTTTGTGTTTTCGGTGCCCGTGCCGAAAAGTGCGGCGCATCCGCATAAAAGTATTGCTAAAAGTACGGTAATCATTGCTGTGATCGTTTTTTTCATAAAACCACCTTCTGCTTTGAATTTACCGTAAAATTTTAAGAAAAGCAAGGAACGAAACGTGGAGTTTGTCCACCTATCGCAGAAAAAAGATCCTGCCGGTCAAAATCCGGCAGGATCTTTTTTCATTTATGCGTTTTCTGCGTCGGTTTCAGCCGCCTCTTTCGCGCGCTTATCTGCAATGTAATCATGAACGGTCTGTTTCAGTTCGCCGTATAGTTTAAATTTTGTGCTGAATACAATCAGGGAAATCACCATCAAAACAGGCGGTACAGCAAAACAGATGATGCCGATCGCCGTCTTTGTGGCGTCATTAATGGTTCCGCTCAGGATCTGTTCATTATAATTCATGATTCCCAGACCGCCGAAAAGGAATATCGTTTGAATGGTGTATGCCATTTTCTGAAGAAACCCTTTCATGGAAAAGGTGATACTCTCGTTTCGTTTTCCGTTTTTGTATTCACCGTAGTCTACAATATCGGCAAGAAATACCGTTTGCGCCACAAACATGGATCCGATGCCGATGCTCGCCAGAATGTAACTGATATCCAGCGCAATTGTGATCTTCAGCACAGGGCCAAACAGATACATCAGCGCGTAACCGATGATCGCCATGATCAGAGAGATCTGATAGATCGTGCGGTTCGTGAACTTTTTACTCAAAACGGGGATCACAAGCAGTCCCAGCACGGATCCGATCGCGCCAATCACGGAAAACAGGCTTTGCGCCGTGCTTTCGCCAAGCACATCGGTGAAGTAGTAAACCGCCGTGCCGCTTGTCAGATACCAGCCGGCGTTGGAGATCATCGCAAAGATCATAAATACAACCAGCTGATCGTTGGAGCCGATTACTTTAAACATCTTTTTAAAACTGAATTTTTCCGTGTTGTAAACCACATGCCGTTCTTTGGTGGAGGCAACGCAGATCACTGCAAAGGTAACCAGCAGTATGCCGCAGATGATTGCCCAGCGTGAAAATCCGGATTCGCTGTAGCCGTCTTCCGTCTTTTCCATACCGCTTGAAAGCAGCGGCAAAACGATGGGGGTCATAACCGTTATAACACCCTGGCCGAAGCCGCTGAATGTTCTTGCAACGGTGGCAACCAGATTTCTGTCTTTCGGGTCATTTGTAAAACTCGGCACCATGGACCAGTACGGAATATCCGCCATTGTGTTCGTCATGCCCCACAGCACATACATAAAACCTATGTAAACATACAGTTTTGTGCCGCTCATGCCGAAAGATGTGAATAAAAGCGAAAGCACAATTGCGTTTGACGCCGTGCCGATCAGGATCCACGGGCGGTATTTGCCCATCTTTGTTTTGGTGCTGTCCACGATCGTGCCCATGATCGGGTCGTTGATGCCGTCCCATATTCTTGCAAGGGGCGTCAGAATCAGCAAAAAAACTTCTTTCAGCCCCAGCACGCTGGACAGATAATAGGAAAGATACGAGTAGAAAAGTCCGTAAGAAAGATCAAGACCGATCGCGCCTACGCCGTACCCGATCTTTTCCCTCCAGGTGGTTTTGTAATCAGCCATGTTTGTTTTTTCGGCTCCTTTCATAATCAGTTATCGCCTATAGTCAGCATATAGAATTATAACATATTAACAGACTGAACACAACAAAACAACTGCCGCATCAAATATTACAATTTAGTTACAAAATCCGCCCCGCTGATTTTTGCCTTGACAACTGTACTTTATCCTATTATAATTAAGTCAATAGGTGGAAAATCAATTGAAATCCCATGAATTCCAATTAAATCCCACAAAAAATTCTCAAAAAAGGAGGAGAGCGCATGAATTTGCTGTTTGCAGGCACATTAGATAATTTTAAATTAGACAGTAAAGGCAGGCTCTCCGTGCCCACAAAATGGCGTGAACGCCTCGGCAGGGAATTTTATGTGGTTGCCGTAACCGTAAAAGGGTGCCATTGCTTAACGCTTTATCCCACCGAAGAGTTTGAAAAGGTATATGAAAGCACCCAGATCGGTTCTGAAAACAACAGATACAATACTTCCAAGGAATTGCTCAGCAAAACCGAAGAGGCGTCTCTGGATTCCCAGGGCAGATTTACACTTAATCAGCGTTTAAAAGAAATGGCAATGCTTTCCAATGACAGCGATGTCATCTATGAGGGCAACGGCCGCTCAATCGAGATATGGAGCCCTGCGCAGTATGAAAAAATGCATAATACGTTTGACCCGAATATCGGTATTTATGATCTGATGGACAGAGCAAACCATGCAGACGGCGCCCCAGTTTCCGATCAGGGCTGAGAAGATAAAGAAGACAGATATGGAATTTGTTCATAAAAGCGTACTGTTTGATGAGTCCATCAAGGCTCTGGAACTGAATAAAAACAAACTGATCGTGGACGGCACTGCCGGCGGCGGCGGTCACGCAAGGGAGATCGCCAAACAGGCGGGCAGGCTGATTGCCGTGGATCAGGATCCGGACGCCGTCAAAGTCCTGGGCGAAAGGCTTGCGGAATTTCCGAATGTTACCATTGTTCACGATAATTTTTCAAATATCAAAACGATTCTTTCTTCGCTTGGCATAAGCGGTATGGATGGCTTTTTGCTGGATCTCGGCGTCAGTTCGTTTCAGCTTGATAACGGAGACCGCGGCTTTTCCTTTCATCAGGATGCGCCGCTGGATATGCGTATGTCAAAAAGCGGTATCTCCGCTTACGATGTGGTCAATACTTATGATGAACATACGCTTGCCGATGTCATTTACCGCTACGGCGAGGAAAAATACAGCCGCTCCATCGCCAAAAACATTGTGCGCAGGCGGCAGGAGAAACCGATCCGAACCACGTTTGAACTCGTAGATGTGATTCGGGCGTCTATGCCGGCGAAAGAACTGAAAAAAGGGCATCCAGCCAGAAAAACATTTCAGGCGATCCGCATTGAGGTAAACGGCGAACTGGAAAAGCTGAAAACAGCGCTGAACGATGCTTTTGAATGCTTAAACCCCGGCGGCATTATTGCCGTTATCTCCTTTCATTCACTGGAGGACCGGATCGTGAAAGATGCTTTTGCCGAGTGGACGCGCGGCTGCACCTGCCCCAAGGAATTTCCGGTGTGCGTGTGCGGCAATAAGCCGAAAGGCGAACTTTTATTTAAGTCAAAAACGCCGTCAGAGCAGGAAATTAAGGAAAATCCGCGTGCGCGTTCCTCAAGGCTCAGAGCGTTTAAGAAATACTGAACGTTCCGTTCGGGAATTTTAAAAAGGAGGAAAAATAAATGGTCAACAACAGCGATTTCAGAAGATATTCGTATGACGGCGATGCCGCTTATGCGCTGAAAGCGTTTAACAGAACTCGTTCCTCCGCCGCGCCGGAGGTGCGCAGACCGGCAAGGAAAAAACTGACTTTAAGCCCCAATACGGAGAGAAAAAGCAAGGCGCAGCTTGTTAAAGAGCAGCGGGCGGCGCGCGTGCGCGTTGCGGAGATCACGATCGTGGTCTCTTTGGTGCTTGCCATGCTTTCTGCCGTTTTGTTTACGTACGTGCAGAAAAATGAACTCACAAAAAGCATTGCCGGTATTCAGCAGGAGATCTCCGTTGCAAAAAGTGATAATGTAAGCCTGAATGCGGAGCTGGAAGCGCTTGTTTCCGTTTCGCAGATAGACAGTTATGCCCTTGAAAAACTCGGCATGACGCGGCTTCAGTCTAATCAGATCAGGTATATTGACACTTCTGAGTATGAGGCGCAGCATGCTGAGCAGGAAACACAGCAGCAGAGCGAAACGCAGCAGGACGGTGTGGAATAAAAGCCGCGCTTTGGCAGTATTATATTGAGAGCCGTATTTTTTCGGCTCTCATAAAATTATTTTATATAATATATAACTTAAGTGAAATGCCGCCGGCTTTCACTTAAAGAAAGGCGGAACGGATATGACTTCATTCAGAAAAGTGTTCAGGTCAAGAGCGCTGATCCTGTTTTTGGTGATCGCGCTGTTGTTCGTAACGGATATCGGCCGCCTTTTTTATATTCAGGTTGTTAAAGGCGAGGAATATGCCGATAAGGCGCAGAGCCAGCAGCTTTCCGATACGGAGATCGAAGCCAACCGCGGCACGATCTATGACAGCGAAGGAAATATCCTTGCCCAGTCCGCAACAGTATGGACGGTGTTTTTGGATCCTTCCAATATCACAGACGATAACCGCCAGACGATCGTGGATTACCTTGCCTCCGCTTTTAAGTATGATGACGAACAAAAGCAGGAACTTCTGGAAAAGAGCAAGGCGGACGGCAAATATCAGGTTGTTGAGAAAAATGTTGAAAACAGGCTGAAAGAAGAGATTGCCGCGTTTGTGTCAGATAACAAACTTTCCCTGTGCATCGGCTTTGAAGAGGGCACACGCAGGTATTATCCTTACGGAAAACTTGCCTCGTCCGTGATCGGCTTTACAGGCGCGGATAATCAGGGCCTTGCCGGTATAGAATCTTACTATAACGAACAGCTTACCGGCACAAACGGCAGGGTCATCACCGCAAAAGACGCAAAGTCCAATTCAATCTCAAACGATTATGAAACATCCTATGACACGCAGGACGGCTATTCCCTGAAACTTACGATCAATACAACGATCCAGTATTATCTGGAAAAAGAGCTGGAAAGAACGCTCAACGAGTATTCCGCAAAAGGGTGCTACGGCGTTGTGATGGACTGCAATACGGGCGCAGTGCTCGCCATGGCGTCCCTGCCGGATTATGACTGCAACGATCCTTATGAGATCACTTACGAAGAGTATCAGAAAGAACTGGATTCCATACAGGACGAAACACAAAAAACGGAAAAGCAAAGCGAATATATTCAAAGGCAGTGGAGAAATTTCATCGTTTCCGATACATACGTGCCAGGCTCGGTATTCAAAACCTTTATGGCGTCCGCCGTGCTGGAGGAGGGCGTTGCCACCCTGGATACGAAATATACCTGCACTGGCTCAATCAAAGTGGATAAACACATCATGCACTGCCACTATCATCCCGGCCACGGCACGCAAACTCTTACACAGGGCCTTGAAAACTCCTGCAATCCGTTCTTTATCACGCTCGGCCAAAAACTTGGCGTGCACAACTATTACAAATATTTCAACGGATTCGGTTTTACCGAAAAAACCGGAATCGATGTTCCCGGCGAGGCAAGCCCGCAGTATTATAAAGAGGATGAATACGGTATTGTAGAACTTTCTTCCGCTTCTTTCGGGCAGACGAACAGCCTTACACCCATACAGGTGTGCACCGGGCTTTGCGCAATCGCAAACGGGGGCAAATTGCTTACGCCTTATGTGGTATCTGAAATTACGGATGAAAACGGCAATACCGTTTCAAAAACACAGCCCAATGTGGTAAGGCAAGTCATCAGCGAAGATACTTCCAAAAAAGTATGCCAGATGATGCAGTCCGTTGTGGATAACGGCACAGGTAAAAACGGCTACGTAGCAGGCTACCGCGTAGGCGGCAAAACGGGTACTTCCACAAAACTCGGCGAATCAAAACCCGGTGAAAAAGATAAATATATCGTTTCTTTTGCAGCCATCGCGCCTGCGGATGATCCGCAGATCGCCATGCTCATCATCTGCGACGAGCCGAATGTGGATCTCGGCGGCGGCGCAATCTGCGCGCCCATCGCCGCAACTGTGATTGAGGAGAGTATGGCGGAACTCGGTATAGAGCCTGTTTATACCGATGAAGAAAAGAAAGATCTTTCCGTATCTACACCCGCCGTGATCGGCAAATCCGCAAAAGAGGCGGAAAACACCATCAAAAACGCCGGCCTTGAAGTGAAGGTTGTTGGAGACGGAAACAAAGTGCTCAACCAGTCTCCGGCATCCGGCGCAACGATTCCGTCCGGCGGCACCGTGGTGATCTATACGGAGGACACCGAAAAGCAAACGGTGAAAGTACCGGATTTCGCAGGGCTGACGGTTGCGCAGGCAAACCGGCTTGCAGCTTCAAACAACATTAATCTGGAGATATCCGGCAATACGGCAAATGATGCGCTTGTTGTGGCATACAAGCAAAGCGAAGATGCCGGAAAAGAGGTAGAAATCGGAACGGTTGTAACCGTAAGTTTCAAATCAACGCAGGCTGTTTTGGACTGAGAATAAAATGGGGGACTACTGATGAAATTATCCGAAATCTTAAAGGGAATACCTGTTAAAAATGAATACACAGACCGCGAGATTACCAATGTAACACAGGATTCCAGATCCGTGGGTGAAGGATGCCTGTTTGTTTGCATCAAAGGCAACACGTTTGACGGCCATACGGCCGCGCGGGACGCGCTTCAAAAGGGCGCTGCCGCTGTGCTGGTGGAACGGGATCTCGGTTTAGACGGCGAGATCGTTACTGAAAATACAAGAACCGTTTATTCCGCTGTCTGCGCCAACTTCTTCGGCAATCCGGCAGAGAAGCTGAAACTGGTTGGCATTACCGGCACGAACGGCAAAACCACCACCACGTTTCTGATTAAACAGATTCTGGAAAGCGCCGGTAAAAAAACAGGCCTGATCGGCACGGTTCAGAATATGGTGGGCAGCGAGATCTATCCTGCAAAATTCACAACGCCCGATCCCTATGAACTGCAAAAACTGTTTTCCCTGATGGTGCGGGAGGGCTGCGAATACTGCGTTATGGAAGTATCCTCCCAGGCGCTTGCGCAGGGCAGAGTAAACGGACTCACTTTTGACGTTGCCGCTTTCTCCAATCTGACGCAGGATCATCTGGATTATCATAAAACTTTTGAAAATTATTTTGAGGCAAAACGGATCCTCTTTAAAAACTGTAAAAAAGCGGTTACCAATGCGGATGATCCGCACGGGCTTTCCATTGTCGCCAATCTTCCGTGCAGTGTGGTAACCTACGCCGTAAATACAAATGACGCTGACTTTGTGGCAAAAAATGTAAAATTCAAGGCAAACGGTGTGGAATATGATCTTGTCTGCGATTATATCGGCAGAGTGCATTGCCCTATACCCGGCAGATTTTCCGTATATAATTCCCTCTGCGCTGCGGCAGTTGCCGTAACCCTTGGCATCGATTTCGGCACCGTTTTAAATGCGGTTTCAAAATCTTCCGGCGTAAAGGGCAGAATTGAGGTCGTTCCTACCCCCGGCACAGACTATACCGTAATTATCGATTATGCCCATTCTCCGGACGGATTGGAAAATATTATCTCTTCTCTTCGCGAGATCGCCAAAGGGCGCATCGTAACCGTGTTCGGCTGCGGCGGAGACCGAGATAAAACAAAACGCCCCAAAATGGGCAAGATCGCGGCGGAACTTTCGGATTTCTGCGTTGTTACTTCGGATAATCCGCGTTCGGAAGATCCCCATGCCATCATTGAGGATATCCTTGTTGGCATGAAAGGCGTGTCCACGCCCTATGTGGTTGTGGAAAACCGTAAAGAGGCCATACACTGGGCAATGGAGCATGCGCGCCGGGATGATATCATTCTTCTTGCCGGAAAAGGGCATGAAACTTACCAAATACTGCCAACCGGCACAATCCATTTTGATGAGCGCGAGGCAGTTGCTCAAATTTTACAGGAATTCAATAAAAATAAGGAATAATAAAGGTGGGAGATCAAATGAGCATAACAGCCGCAGCGGCAATCAGCGCTGTGATCGGCTTTGCCGTAACAGCCGCCCTTGGATTCGTCGTGATCCCTTGGCTTCACAAACTGAAATTCGGGCAGACAATACTGGATATCGGTCCCAAATGGCATAAGAAAAAGCAGGGCACACCCAATATGGGCGGGATTATGTTCATTGCCGGCATCTTCTGCGCCTTCATTATTTCGGCGGTTTTGTTTACCGCTTTGGGCGGAAATCTGGAAACCGAATATTCCGCTATTCTTACCGGCCGCGAAAAAACGCTGCTGATCGCCGGGCTGATGCTTGCGCTCGGCTGCGGAATCGTTGGTTTCGCGGATGATTTCACCAAGATCAAATTAAAAAGAAACGAGGGCCTGACGCCGAAACAGAAAACGATCGGTCAGTTGGTTATGACGATCGGTTACGTGGCTACGCTTTGGATCTCCAAAAATACGATCTGGTATTTCCCGTTTATCGGAACGGTTGATTTTTCCAAAAACTTTTTCACGGGAATCATTTTCTGGGCGCTTTCCATTGTAATCGTCTACGGCTGTGTAAACAGCGTAAACCTTACGGATGGTATAGACGGCCTTTGCCCATCCGTTACGCTGACGGTGGCAGCCGCGTTTACCGTGATCGCCTTTATTGAAAATTTTGCAGGTCTGGGCATCCTTTCCACTGCTCTGCTCGGCGCCATGTGCGGCTTCCTTTGCTGGAACTGGAACCCCGCAAAGGTGTTTATGGGGGATACGGGTTCGCTCTTTCTCGGCGGTCTTGTTGTTTCACTGGGGTTTGCAATCAAAAGCCCGTTCTTGCTTTTGCCGATCGGTATCATTTATGTTTGTGAAACGCTCAGTGATATTATTCAGATCGGTTATTTCAAGATCACCCACGGTAAGCGTGTGTTCAAAATGGCGCCCATCCATCACCATTTTGAAATGTGCGGGTGGAAAGAAAAGAAAATCTGCATTGTATTCTCACTTGTCAATATTGCAGGCTGCGCCATCGGCGTTTTGCTCTACGTTTTCGGCAACACTGCCGCCTGATCCTGTGCGCCGGTGCACGCCTGTTTATAAAAAGTATTTATTTTGTTTATCCTTAATCTTATATTTTTTCATATCTTACAACTATAATTTCAGAAAGGAAGACAGCCATGCCGGAAAGACTTACCCCTCCGATACGCTATCCGGATCCGGATGACCGCGGCAGAAAAGCACGCCGCGGTAAAAGAGCACAGCAGCCGCAGGGCGGGGAGAAGATCGTCAGACCGAAAAAGGGTCTTGGCTTTAAAGATATAAGTAAATCCGATATCTTTGTTACCGGCGCGTTTGACGTTCCGTTTTTTGCACTTACCATCATTATTCTTGCTGTTGGGCTGGTTATGCTGTTTTCGGCGTCTTATCCTTATTCCTATTTTGAATCCGGCAATTCCTATCACTATTTTATCAGGCAGCTGATCTTTGCGGTGCTTGGCATAGCCGCAATGCTGTTCATTTCCAAACTGAATTATAAGATCTTTAAAGCCGCAGCGCCCATACTTCTCGGCGTAACCATATTTTTGCTTGTGCTTGTTTTGTTTTATCACACAAGCGTATCCTCTGAGGCGGGCGAGGATTTTAGACGGTATATTCCCGTTGGCGGGCTGTTTACCTTTCAGCCGTCCGATATTGCAAAATTTACACTCATCACCACCCTTGCGGCTTATATCAGTATCTATTCCAAATATATGGGCACGTTTAAATACGGCATTCTGATCCCTGCCGCCATTATTGCCGTTTACTGCGTTTTGATCATGGCGGAAAATCATGTGTCAGGCACAATCATCGTCGGCATTATCGGACTTTCCCTGATGTTTGCCGGCGGCGCGGATAAAAGGCTGTTTATCGTTGGCTGCGGCCTTGTGGTTGCGCTTTGCATCGTGGTGTTTACCTTTCCGCAGATCCTGCCGGAGTACGTGCAGGAAAAACTCCGCGCGTTTACAGACAAAAGTTATGATCCGCTCGGCGCGCGCTGGCAAACCAATAATTCGCTTTACGCAATCGGCTCCGGCGGATTTTTCGGCGTCGGCCTCGGAAATTCCAAACAGAAATATCTGTATGTTTCCGAACCGCAGAACGATTTTATTTTTTCCATCGTGTGCGAAGAACTCGGCTTTATCGGCGCGGCGGTCATCATTCTTCTTTTTGCCGCGCTTGTGATCCGGGCGTTTAAGATTGCCGTATCCATCAACGATAAATTCGCGTCGCTCTTGGTTATCGGCATCGCCACCCAGCTTGGTGTGCAGGTGGCGCTCAATATTCTGGTTGTAACGGATTTTATTCCGAATACAGGTATCTCTCTTCCGTTTTTCAGTTACGGCGGCACCGCTTTGCTCATGATTCTTGGTGAGATGGGCGTTGTGCTCGGCGTCTCCAGAAGAGCCAATCAAAAAAAGGCCGATATTCAGTCGGTCGAATAGGAGCAGTAATGAAGATTTTATTTGCAACAGGCGGCACTGCCGGCCATATTAATCCGGCGCTTGCCGTGGCGTCTTATATTCGCAAACATTATGCAGATGCGCAGATCCTTTTTGTGGGCACATCAGATCATATGGAATCCCGCCTTGTTCCGAATGCGGGCTTCGAATTTAAAACCGTGGATATTTCAGGCTTTCGAAGATCCATGTCCCCGTCTGCAATCGTATATAATCTGAAAACCGTTTTCAGAATCTTTAAATCCAAAGGGCAAAGTAAAAAGATCATCCGGGATTTTCAGCCCGATGTCTGCGTCGGTTTCGGAGGTTATGTTTCCGGCCCTGTCATTGAAGAGGCTGCGGAATTGAAGATCCCTACCTGCATTCATGAGCAGAACGCATTTCCCGGTATCACAAACAAAACGCTTGCCAAAAAGGCGGATGCTGTTTTGGTAACCGTGGAGGACGCCGTTTCCAGGCTGGAATCAAAAAATCCGCCGGTCATCACCGGTCTGCCCGTAAGAGGCGAACTCTTGAATGCAGACCGCGATTTTGCCCGCGCGCAGCTTGGGATAGACAACAGACCGCTTGTCCTTTCCTTCGGCGGCTCTTTAGGCGCCGAACCGATCAATGAGGCGATGTATGCGATTCTTTTAAACAGCGCTGAAAGCGGCAAATACCATCACATTCATTCCGTTGGTACCAACGGCGGCGGTTATCTTGAAAAATTTGAAAAAGCCGGATTCAAAAACGGCAGAAAAGGCACTGTAGAGGTCAGGCAGTATATAGATAATATGGATATTTGTATGGCTGCTGCGGATCTTGTGATCAGCAGGGCAGGCGCGTCAACCCTTTCAGAGATCGAGGCGCTCGGCAAGGCTTCTGTATTGATCCCCAGCCCCTATGTTGCTGAAAACCACCAGTATCACAACGCTATGGCGCTTGTAAAAAGAAACGCCGCAAGAATCATAGAGGAGAATGAACTGACTGCTGAGCGCCTGCAAAGCGTGATGGATGAAGTGCTTTCCAATAAAGAGGAACTGGCTGAGATCGGTAAGAACGCCAAAAAGATGGCTGTAACCGATTCGGCAGAGCGAATCGCGCAGATCATCGTATCCCTTTGCCGCAAATAATTTAGCAAAGCGCCGCTGTTTGCATAGAATGATACAGAATATGCAGGCAGGTGGCTAAATTGGAAAAACTTATTATTACAGGCAATCAGCCGCTGGGCGGAGAGATCTCCGTTCACGGTTCAAAAAATGCGGTGCTGCCGATCCTTGCGGCAACATTGCTCATTAAGGGAGAAACGGTTCTACATAATGTTCCCGACCTCAGTGATGTAACCGCGTCCATTGAAATCCTCAGGCATCTGGGCGCTGAGGTTCAGCGTGAAAAACACACGCTTATTATAAATACATCCAATATTATCAATAATGACATTCCCGAGGAAATGATGCGCGAGATGCGCTCTTCCATCATCTTTCTCGGCTCGCTTGTTACGCGGTGCAAAGAAGCGCTGCTGTGCCCGCCCGGCGGTTGCGATATAGGTGTAAGGCCGATTGATCTGCACCTGAGTTCCCTGAAAAAAATGGGCGCGCAGATCAGCGAAAACGGCAGCTGCATACACTGCCGCGCGCAGCGGCTTCACGGCGCAAAGATCTTTTTGTCATTTCCAAGCGTTGGGGCAACGGAAAATATTATGATTTCCTCCGTCCTTGCAAAAGGTAAAACAACGATCATCAACGCGGCAAGAGAACCGGAGATCAGTGATCTGGCGTCATTTTTGAATGCCTGCGGCGCCAAAATCTTCGGCGCCGGGGAAAGCACGGTGGAGATTGAGGGCGTAGACGAACTTTTTCCCAATGCCCATACCGTGATCCCGGATCGGATCGTTGCGGCCACTTATATGTGCGCAGGTGCGCTTCAGGCAAAGGAACTTGTTGTGAAAAACGTGCGCGCGGCGCATCTTGTTCCGGTTATTCCCGTTTTCAGCGAGATGGGGTGCAGAATCTATTTATCCGGCACTGATCTTAAAATCATCTCTCCCAAAAGGCTGAAACGCGTTAAAAATATAAAAACAATGCCGTATCCCGGGTTTCCTACGGATTGCCAGAGCGTTTTTATGGCTGCGCTTTCCAAAGCAAAAGGAACTTCGGTTTTTAATGAAAGTGTGTTTGACGGCAGATATAAGCATATCAGCGAACTTCGCCGATTCGGCGCGGATATCACGGTGAATGACAGAATCGCCGTTGTAAACGGCGTGCGCGATCTTTTTGGCGCAAATGTGTATTCCACCGATCTCCGCGGCGGCGCGTCTCTTGTTTTGGCTGCGCTTGCCGCTGCGGGCACATCCTCAGTCGGCAATGTATGCCACATAGACAGGGGCTATGAACATATAGAAAAGAATCTCAGAAAAATAGGAGCGGTTATAGAGAGAAAAGAATATGAAAGATAATAAAAAACGAAAACGCAGTGTTTCTGAAAAAAGTTATCATGCAAGAGCGCCGCTTGATGATCTGGAGCCTCCGAAAGTATATAGGGCAGACAGCCATCTCGGCGGCGATTCGATGCGCCCAACAAAAAACCAGACGCGGCGCAGACAAAATAAAAAAAGAAAATTAAAAAACAATGTCAGAAGAGCGCTGCTCGCATTTTGCCTGCTTGTGGTTCTGCTGGCATTCGGCGTTACGCTGTCTCTTACGGTTTTCTTTAAAACAGAAACGGTAACCGCGCAGGGGAGCGGTATTTATGCAGAGCAGGAGATTGTGGACGCGTCGGGTATCAATTCCGGAAACAATCTGTTTTTGATCAGTGAAGAAGAAATAGCAGACAGCATCACACGCAGACTGCCGTATATCGGCACCGTAACGATCAACAGGGAACTTCCCAATACCTTGCATATCCATGTAACGGATACGATCGCGTCTTATGCCATAGAAAATGCAGATGGCACGTATATCCTGCTGGATGCGCAGTTTAAGGTGTTGGAAAACGCAGCGGCGCAAAACCCGGCGGATACCATATTGATCAGCAGCGCGGAGATCAGCAGCGCCAATCCGGGCACAACCATTGCATTCAGCGATACTGCTGTTCAGCAGCGGTTGAATGAAATTGCAGCCGGCATCAGCAAAACGGGTATGGCGCAGGCAACGGAGATCTATACAAAAGGCGTAAACAGCAACTATATTGTATATATGGGTCGCATCACATTTGAATTGGGTACGCTGGATAATCTGGAAGATAAGATCATCAGAGGGCTTGCATCCTGCGAACATTTAGATAGAGACGGCTCAAATATGAAAGGAAATTTAAATCTTACCGTTGACAAGCAATCTTACTTTACACCTGAATAAGGTTACAAATCATGTAAAGAAGATCGCTTTACTAAAATAGAACAAATTTTCGCAAAAAATCAAGTTTTGTTTATACTGCACAAATTATTGCGCAAATATTTTATAAAATTTGAAAGAAATATTGTTCGAAAATAGAAAAAAATATTGCAAAATGATTACAATATTGTTACAATAAGAGAGTACAGACAACTCAGAGTCTAACTATACTACATACAAGGAGAATAAAAAATGGGAAGATATGAAATAGACACGGAAGATACAAAAGTTGTTTCCATTAAAGTAGTCGGCGTCGGCGGCGGCGGCGGAAACGCCGTAAACCGCATGGTGCATTGTAATATTCAGGATGTAGAGTTTATTGCCATAAACAGTGATAAACCGGCTCTTGCTAAGTCGCAGGCTTCTCAGAAGATTCTGATCGGCGAAAAGGCAACGAAAGGCCGCGGTGCCGGCGCAAAACCTGAGGTTGGCAAAAAAGCCGCTGATGAAAGCAGAGAGGCAATTACAGACGCACTTACAGGCGCTGAAATGGTATTCATCACTGCCGGTATGGGCGGCGGCACAGGCACCGGCGCGGCTCCCGTTGTTGCGCAGGTTGCGAAAGATCTTGGTATACTTACAGTCGGCGTTGTTACAACTCCGTTTGCTTTTGAAGGTAAAAGACGTATGGATCAGGCGCAGGTCGGCATAGACGAGCTTGCGCAGTATGTGGATTCCATTATGGTTATCCCAAATGAGAATCTGAAATTCGTTACAGATGAAAGAATCACACTTCTCAATGCGTTTGAGATTGCAAACGATGTTCTTCGCCAGGCTGTTCAGTCTATTTCTGATCTTGTAAATGCTACCGGTCTTGTAAACTGTGACTTTGCCGATGTAACGGAAATCATGAAAGACGCCGGTTACGCGCATATGGGCGTTGGCAGAGCGAAAGGCAAGGATAAGGCAGAGGTTGCTGCGCAGGCAGCTATTTCCAGCCCGCTGCTTAATACTTCCATTGACGGCGCTCGCGGCGTTCTTCTCAACATCACTGCTTCTTCTGATATCGGTCTGGAAGAGATTGATGTGGCATCCACCATTGTTAAAAATGCTGTTCATCCGGATTGTGAGATCATCTGGGGTGCAAATGTGGATGAGTCGCTTGAGGACGAAATGATTATCACCGTTGTTGCAACCAGATTCGGCGATAAGGGACCCGGCGCTCCAATCAAATCCACAACAGCAAACATTGAGGTTGCGCCTCCGGAAGCACAGCCGGCAAGTTCTTTCACGGCAAATGATTCGGATACGTTCAACGATATCGTAAGCCTGTTCAATAAGAAATAAGCAGATTATGAAAAGCCTTTGCATATTGCAAAGGCTTTTGTATATGCTTTTTGTTTTCTTTTTATCAATGTGCATATTTTATTTTTAAAATGTTCAAAACTGTGTTGAAGATATTGATATAAAGTATTATTACTTTACAAGATTAAGTTTTTATAAGAATTAAAAACCGTTTTTCAACATTATCAACAAGGTTTTCAACAAAGAATTTAACAAAAAATTCCTGTAAAGATTTCTGGCTTTACAAAAAACGCCCCCTGAATATACAATTGCTGTATACTCAGGGGGCGCTCTTTTTTGTATACTATGCGTTTTTTATGAATGCTTTTTCGTTGCTTACCATTCGGATTTTGTATAGGATCTGATAATGTTAGTAATCAGGTTATCCCGTTTAAATCCCTTGCCTTTTCCGCCGTTTTTCTGATCTTGTATTTTACCGGCGCGGATGGTTACAAATTCGGATCTGTCAATGATCTTTTCAATCGGCGGAATCTCATCAAAATCATAAGCTTCGTCGGGCGATGCATCGGTAATCTTGGTTGCAAGCCTTGTATTGGAAAACTTTTTAACCGCCGTCATGGCAAGAATGATGATCCGGTTATCCTCAGGCAAAGTCAACTTTTTCGCGTTTCTGATATCAATTTCGTAGATAAAGAAATACGCCTTTCCGTTTGCTATATCGCCTTCAGGGTGATGTGTGTGTGTAAACTCAAAGCCTAATACGGCATCTTTGATCTTGGCTTTCTGTTTCATACCTGCCATATCCCAAATGCCGATCGGCTCGTTAAAGGCGAACACGGTCAGTGGTTTTTCTTTTCCGTCCGCATAAAAGATGACCTCCCGGTCTCCTAAAGTGCTGGCTGCAAGCAGATATAGCTTTGTGCAGTTTTTCGGCAGTTCAATCGTCTGGCCGCGTGCAACCATTACGTCCTTATCCGCAGCCGGATCCGGCATTCTGAATGTGATGCCGCCCTTTGTTACGGATGCCGGGCAGAGTTCTGCCGGCAGGGAGCAGCCGCCGCCCTGCAGGATCACGTTTCTCATGTTCTCGTTTGGCGTGAATCCCTTGGCGTTGCATTCGATCTCCATCTTCTTAAAACTTTCACGCGGCTTCTTTTCCGCTTTTTCAAGTTGTATCCTGAATGTTTTTACCTCAAACGGGTTTAAGGAGAACGTAAGCGTTTTGGCGGCAAACCGGGCAGTTCCGATCTCTTTTTCGTTGGCAAGCGTTTCCACGGCGTTTTCTATTTTTTTGTAAAATTTCAGTTTTACATTTTTACGCGCCTGCCCGCTGCCCTCGTTGACACGAATGATCATTCCGTTTTGATCCTGCGCAGCCTTAACGGCTCTGACGATGCAGTTTGCGTCATTTACTGTCATAAAGGAAAACCTGTCCGTCAGGTCGCCTTCGCGCCTTGCGCCGGTCTGAAACGCCGTAAGCGGCTTGTTAAAGCATTCGCTTTGCAGCTGCGTTGCGTTTTCATATCCGCCCTCATGGCTGAAAATGCCAAAACTGAATCGGTTTCTGCCAAGGTCCTGCAGATCCTGGCGCGTTTCTTTTGTGAACGCCCCTGCAGGGGTGTGCAGGCAGGTAAGGCGGAGCGTGTTGGAACTTGGCTTATCCCAGCCGTATTTGCAGTCCGAAAAAACGGAAACGCCGTATTTCCCGTTTCCGGCAGTAATATCTGCCCATTTCTGCGCCGGAACTTCATAAAGGGTTTCGGTGTTGTTTTCGCGTTTGATTACGCCGAGTCCAAGATCGTAAGAGGCGTATCGGTTATAACAGCTGAATGGAAATACGGCTTTGAGCATGGTGCGCCTGGAGCGCCAGTCCACGCTGTTGAATACGCGTATGTATTCGCCGCCGCTTTCCAGAAACACTGTCTGCGCAATGGAGGAGTGATCCAGTTCTCTTGTAACTTTTATGGCAACTCTCGCCGGGCCGTTTTCAACGATCTCAAATTCGGGCGAGTTGGCGTAGAATAATGGTTCTCGGTCAATGTCTTTTTTTCGTATTTCCCACGCGGGGTAGGAGAGTGCACCCGTATCTTTCAGGCACGCCATTTTGATGGGCGCGTCAAGCAACTTGATCCGGTTTTTTTTGTCAATGATAGAGGCGATATCGCCGTTCTTGTTAAAGATCAGCTGATATTTTTCGTTTTCCAAAACGTGTTCGCTGACTTTCAGATCCGTTTTTATGCTGCATGCGCTGTCAGCCGGAACCACATCGTAGACTTTCAGCCCCATTGCCTCCACTTCGGCAAGAAAAACAATGTCAAACTCCTTGCCCGATTTGTTTACGATCTGGCTCGGTGTTTCCTTGCCGTCCTTATCCAGCACTTTTATAAAGGTGCAGTTGTGGGTCATTCGGATGTGCGCCGAAACGGCGGCTTTTCTCCTGTGCGCCACTGCGTTGCTTACGATCACGGCGCATTCCGTTACCCATTTTGTGTCCAGTTCGTTGGCAAGCGCCCCCGCCGCCGCGCAGTATTCGTTTTTAAATTCGCTGAGGGAAAGAAAATAATCGCTTTGGCTGTCTGCGCAAACGTCCATATTGCCCGTTCCGGTGATGTCATCGTGAAACTGGTGCTGGATCACTCTTTCCCACGCGCGGTTCAAATTGTCCAGCGGATAGTTGTATACACCGGCGCACTGTGCCGCTGTGCAGAGTCTTTCCGTTTCGTCGGCAAGCGTTTCGTTTTGCGCGTTAAGCCGTTTGTTCATTGCGCGCGAAGTGTATGCTCCGGCGCCGTGAGAGGTCATCAGCAGTTCGCCGTCCCAACTGGGCAGCTTCTTTTTCTCTTCTTCCGGTAACTTTTCAAGATCGTTGAAAAATTCGTCCGTGGATGCGGAAACCACTTCAAAATCCGAGTCGCCATTTTTTGCCACGCTTTCTTCAACCGCCTGCACGCTCTCTTCCGTTGGTGATCCGCCCCAGTCGCCGGTGCCGTAAAGATGCATTGTCTGCGGCAGTCCGCCCTCAAAAGCATTTCTGGAGATCTTGTTGATTACGGAAAGATCGCCCCGGATGTCGCCCTCGAATTTATATCTGTATGATTTTGCGTCAAGGCATGCAAAGACCTCACTGCCGTCTATGCCTTTCCAGATGCCTGTGTCAAACGGCACACCATATGCGGATCCCCAGCTCAGTTTCTGGGTGGAAAATCCTTTCAGCCCGGCATGCTTTATGATGCTTGGCAACTGTTTGCCGAAACCGAAACAGTCCGGCAGAAAAATATCTGAACTCTCTTTTCCGAATTTTTCCTTAAAATATCCGTTCCCAAGCAGAATGTTTCTGAACAGCGCCTCCGGAGAGGGGATATTGACGTCTCCGTTTTCGTATTCGGAGCCGGAAACGCACCATTTTCCCTCATTGATCAGTTTTTTTATGTATTCAAAATGCAGCGGATAGTATTCTTCCGCCAGTCTGTAGCGGAAAGCGCCTTCAAAATTAAATCTGTAGTGGGGGTATTTTTCAATCAGGTGAATATTTTTTTCCAGCGTATCGGGCAGGAATTCATCAATTGTTTTTGTCAGATTCCAGCGCCATACTGTGTCCAGATGTGCCGTTGCGGCAACATAAACCTTTTTCTTTTCCATTTGTAATCCTTATTTCTCTATGATTTCATACGTGAATTCATATTTTTTCTGGAGTTCTTTTACTTTATCTTCATTGTCCTCAATAAAGGTTTCCGAATAGATGGATTTGCCGTCTACGGAATAGTCTTTCACGATCTGATTCAAAGCCTCCCATGCTTCGTCTGCCTTGTCGTATCCGTCCTCAAATTTTATTAAAAATTCTCTGTGCTTTGGTAATCTTACTTTCATAGTGATTTCTCCTGATTTATTATAGTTTTATTATTTTCATTATATAGTTTATCTGATTTGATATCAAGATAAATTTGATTTTATTACGGATAAAAGCGCTTTTTCAAAATCCCTGTTCTGTTCTTTTGTCCGCTTTGCCGGGCCTTTCAGGCGTTTTCCGGCGCGTCTTGCCGCCTTTGCGGCATGTCTGCTCATAAGAAGTGAATCAATGTTCCATTCATTGATGATCATGCCGTTTTGCGTGATCGGTATTGCGTTTTTTGCAAGTGCCATCGCTGCAAGGCCGTAATCCTGCGTGATTACAATGTCTCCGCGCCGGGCGTCATTTACAAGTGCAAAATCTGCGCTGTCCGCCCCTTTGGATACGGTTACCACTTCTGCTTCAAATGCATGCATATCGTGGCTGGTATCGCAGTAGATCACAGCATTTATGCCAAATGTCCGCGCTGTCTTCACGGCAATGCCCGTCACGGGGCATCCGTCGCCGTCTATTAAGATCTTCATAATTTGCCGCCATCCTTTTAAAAAGGAACACACCGATTCGGTGTGTTCCTTGCTGTTGTCTTCTGCTTCGCTTTTGCTTGGATCCGTTATGCCCTTTGGCTACGTCTGATCGGCAGACGTTTCTTCCTTGGGCTCGTTCGGGTCTACAAGAATATTGTTGTTCATAAAATCACTTTTCTTTTCCAGTTCGTTGTTTACAAAGTCAAATCCGTATTCTTCATAAACCGTCGGCTCGTCTGAAAACAGATTCGTGCCGATTCCGAGCCGGTTGCCTTTGATCTCAACGCCCATGCTTGCCAAAATGGTGGGAAACATATCAAAGTTGCTGTACTGCCTGTTTTTGAATCGCTCTGCCGGCGTATTTGAAACATTCGGCGCCGGGTTGAGGATCAGGTTAAACTGTGTGCGCAGATAGTTTGGGTCAAAATCCTCAAAGAAATCCGTGTCCATGCTCAAGTGGTCGCCGATAAGCACAACCGTTGTGTTTTCGTAAAACGGCTGCTGCTGGATCCAGCGCACGAATTTCACCGTTTCAGAACTGCTGTATGCAATTACGTTTGCATACTGGTCGCTGTACGGTGTAGGCGCGTTCTTGCTCAGGTAGCCGTGCGGCCGGTGTGTGTCCGCCGTTTCCATAGTAAAGTTAAAGGGCTTTCCGGTGTTGTAGAGCCTTGTGATCTCTTCTTTTGCAAACTCATAAAGTTTATCGTCTTCAAAGCCCCACCACTGTTTGTAATCCTGGGGTATGAATCCGTTTTCCTTTGCGTAATTGTAGTCAAAAACCGTATAGCCGCCGTGCAATTGGTATAGATACTTTACGCCGCCGAACGTAGAGTCTGCGCCCAGCATGATCGTCTGCTCATATCCCTGATCGCGCAGCATATCCCCAAAGGTGTAAGCGCCGGGCAAAAAGTTGTCTGCGGAGCCGTATGCGTTTGGCTCGGCAGGCACTTTCATCGGCAGTCCTGTCATCATGTTTACCATGGAGGCAACCGACCATTGTGTGCCGGTTCCCTGAAGCGGGCCGCCAAATTTTCTGTCCGTGTTTGAAAAAACATAGCCTTCTTTTGCCAAATCCACCAGATCAGGAATCAGGTTCTGCTCCATATATCCGCCCAGATCTTCGGAAAGGTAACTGTTTTCCATGGATTCAAGATATATGTGTATAATGTTTCTCTTTTCTTTCGGGAAAACGATTTTTGTATCCCGCGGGTCTGCAAAATTATCGCCTATAAAATCGGAATCCGCAACATAGGCGTTATAGAGCGCTTTAAGGTCAAATTCATGTATGCCGTAAGCAAGGCCGCCGGCAAGCATGGCAATGCTGAGAATCAGGCTCACGATCCTGTGAAACAGATCATTGAACACCGTGATCTTCTTCCTGATCCCGTGGTAAACGATGCTGAAATCTGCGTAAACGAACAGGCTGAATACCGCCGTGCAAAGCATTGTCTGAAAAACAGGGCGCTCAAAAACATCCAGATACACACCCGGGTCAGCGCCGCTGGTGGGGGAGAACAAATTAATGATCAGCTGGTCCGCGGTTACGTCACCAAAAGAATCCTTTCCCCAGATTGTGCCGAAAAACGCCGCGCATCCCAGCATAAATAAAAAGCAGGATAAGATCTTAATGAATCTTGTGCCGTGCGTTTTTTTTCTTTTTCCGTCCTCAAACGTCAGAAAGCGGTTTACAAAGGCAAACAGCAACAGCCAAACGATTCCAACCACTACGGAAAGCGCAAAATACTTCAGGAAATTTTCCGCATCGTAAGCCGAGGTGTCCAGAAAATGCTGGTATTTAAATACATATTTTAAAAGCGCAATGGATATCAGGTTAATAACAAAAACATTTCGAATTGCCGAATGCAGAATAGTTCCAAAACTTCTTTTTCGGCAAAAGAAGAATATTTCCGCCGCGGTAATGATCAGCGCGGCAACGGTTCCGCAAAGAATAAACATAAGGGGTCTCCTTTTTACATATTTGTTTGTATTGTAACACAAAAGCCGTTTTCCTGCAACCTTTATTACAAGAAAACGGCTTTTGCTTAAAAATTATTTTATTTATGCGTTTACGGTTTCGGTTTCAAAGATCTGATCCCAGTTTTTGTAATATTCCGCCTGTTTCATCAATTTCCTTGCCTGAATATAATTGTATGCTTTTTTGTTGAAATGATCCAGTTCTTTGGAAGCCTCTTTGATCGCTCTGTCTTTTTTCAGCATTTCCTCGCGCGTATCTTCATGCATCGCGCTTGCGGTGTTGAATTTATCCATAAATGTTAGAAAAAGTGTTAGAAAAACGCAAAAAATAATAGAGCCAAACATCAAAATTTGGCTCTATTGCAATGGTTGCGGGGGCAGGACTCGAACCTGCGACCTCCGGGTTATGAGCCCGACGAGCTTCCAACTGCTCTACCCCGCGATATAGACCCGCTCGTTTACGGTAAAAATATAATATATCATTTCAGCAAAAAATGCAAGTGTTTTTTTATATTTTTTTCAAACAATATTAACGGCGGTGGTATTGTGAAAGAAATTTTTGATCATTCCGCACAGATCGCGGCAAAAATTGTGGAAAACGGGGGAGAGATTTCCCGTGCGGAAGAATGTGTGCTCCGGATCTGCAAAAGCGCGGGTGCAAAAAACATTCACGTGTTTATCATACCTTCCCTGATCTTTGCCTCGGCTGAATTCGGAGAAAAAAGATACACGGCGTTTAAACGGATCTATAAGACGGATCTGAACCTCGGCGCACTGGAGCAGGCAAACAGTGAATCCCGCGCGCTTTGCGCATCCGAAACAGCCCATGCGGTGGACTGTGCCTATCCGCCCCTACTGAGATATCTTGCTACGGTGCTTGCAACCGGCGCATTCTGCGTCTATTTCGGCGGCACATTGGCAGACGCTTTCTTTTCCGGCTTGATCGGTATAATCATCGGCATTCTGCCCTCGTCAAACATTAAACTGAATATTTTTTCAAAAATACTGTTAGATTCCACGGTCTGCGGCGTGCTTGCGTTTTTGCCGCAAACGGCGGGCCTGTCCGTTCATCCGGATAAGATCATGACAGGCACCATCATGCTGCTGATCCCCGGAATGAGTGTGGGCAATGCCATGAAAGATCTGATGAGCGGTGATCTGATTGCCGGTATTCTGGAGATTACAGAGGCTTTTGTAACCGCTTTTGCCATTGTGCTCGGTTTTGCCGGAGCACTGCTTCTGTTCAATGGCGGATGATCTTATGCTGAAAGCTGTACTTTGCGTGTTGGGAACAGCAGGCTTCTGCGTGATCCTGCATGTTTCAAAATCCAAATTTGCCATTGCGGTCTTTGGCGGGGCGGTCTCCGCGTTTACCGCCGCGCTGTTTGAATATGCCGGCGCGGGAATTTTTAAATCCACCCTGATTGCTATGATTGCGCTGTGCGCATTCAGCGAGGTTGCCGCAAGGGTTGTGAAAACACCGGCGTCGGTCATTATGATCCCCGGTTCCATTCCACTGCTGCCCGGCGGAAGTCTCTATTATATGATGAGTTTTCTTGTGCACTTTAATTCGGAAATGTTTTATTACTATGCGCGCGAAACGGCCCTTACAGGGCTTGGAATTGCCCTCGGCGCAGTGATCGTTTCCATAGCGGTAAAAATAATAACCGCTGTGAAAGGCGGTTAGTCATGGCGGGTGTCGTCGTCATAACATTCGCAGAATCTTGCCGCAAAAGACGGCTCTTCGCCTCCTGCGTATAGGTGTGAAACATCGCCGAATCCAAGGCAGCGGAACTGCGCAGTGCCTTTTCTTCTTTCTTCGGTCACGATCGTGGTAACGGAGGAGGGGAGCGCAACAAAATTGTGCCACAGAATCATGGGCGAGAGACTGAATATCCTGCTGAGTATTACGCACTCCACCGCAAAGTGGCAGAATAAAACGATCGTTTTTCGGTTTGGCTGAACGGCTCTGTAAAGTCTGCCATCCCGCTCATAACCGTGCTGCGAAAGAAAACGGTCTGTTTTACCGCAAACGTAATCATATTCTTTTTTAACGTTCAGCGTGCGCATTTGCGGCGTGGTATACCAGTTTTCAAAATCATAGTATTCGTCTTTAGCAGTCCATTTTTCGGGCAATCTGTCCCAGCAGCTTACTATGCCTTTCGGCGTCAGGATCTTTCCTTTAAACTCATGCAGCCAGTCCAGTTCCTGCGCCTGCATGCCTGTTGCCTGCAAAGTATATGCCGCCGTGTCTTTTGCGCGGCCAAGGGGCGATACATAAATCTCGTCTATTTTGATTTGTGAAAGCCGTTTTGCGAGCAGAGCCGCCTCCTTTTTTCCTTTTTCCGTTATGGTGTCATGTATGTAATCCGGCTCGGCGTGTCTTGCTATTATGATCTTCATGGGGATTACCGCCTTTCAGAAATTTCGTTTCATCCATCATATCATATTGATAGCGGTTTTTCAAATTGTGGCATATTCAACAAAAAAATCGTTTAATTTGGTCTGTTTTTATAGACTTTTTCATATTCTTATGTTAAACTTTAAAAGAAAATTCATTTAAGGGGGAATATTGTGAGCGCTGCAAGCAGTGAAAAAGAAGTGCGCTATGTTGGCGTTAAGGAAAACCTTGCATATGGTTTTGCAAACGCCGGTCAGGTATTCGGCTATAATCTTGTTGCCGGCGGCTATCTTTCGCTCTTCTTTACCAAAGTTTTCGGCATTCCGGAGGAAGCCGTAGCCGTTATGATCTTTGTGCTCGGTATTTGGGATACGATCAACGATCCGCTTATTGGGTCATTGATCGATAAAACAAGAACCCGGTTCGGAAAGCTTCGGCCGTATCTGATGATCGTGCCGATACCGCTTTCGATTGCAACGATTATGCTTTTTGCCGGGCCTGAGATTCTGGCAGATGCAAAAAGCACAACGGTTAAGATCGTTTATATGTATATTTCCTATTTTATCTGGGAATTCTTCTATACCATCGGCGATGTTCCGTTCTGGGGGCTCAGCACGGCGATCTCGCCGTCTACTGCGGACCGCACCCGCGCGATCTCTTCGGCAAGGTTTATTTCCGGTCTCCTCGGCGGGCTTTCCACTACGCTTCTTCCCGTTATGATGGATTTTACCAACAACGGCGTGTGGAATCTTACGCTTTCCCATGATTTCCTGATCCTTGCGCTGATCGCCGGCACGGTTGGTATGGGTCTGTTCTCGCTTGCCGGGTATAAAACAAAAGAACGCGTTGTTCAGACGATCAAAGAGCCGTCCGTGCTGGATGGATTTAAGGTCATGTTTAAAAACAAGCCGCTCATGCTTATCATTATCGGCAATGTGCTCGGCACACTCACGGGCCTTGCAGGCGTTTTTCAGACCTACTATTATTCCGAGGTGCTGAATCTGAGTTCCGCAGTGCTGTGGATCAACCTTCCCGGCACGATCTTCGGATTTCTTACATATCTTCTGATTCCGAAACTGAAAACAAAACTGGATAATCGCCAGATCGTTATGCTCAATGTGATCTGCCGCTTTGTTGTCAGCACGCTGGTGTTCTTTGCCGGACTTGGATTTTACCGCACCAATATCGTTGTGATCTCCATTTTACTCATGATCCAGAATTTCATCTTCAGCTTTTTCAACACGATCAACAGTGTTATTCCCACGGAAATGATCGGCGATACGGTCGATTATATGGAGTGGAAAACCGGGGAAAGAAATGAAGGCGTAAGCTTCTCCGTGCTCACTTTTGTCGGCAAACTCACGGGATCGGTTTCCACCTCTATAGGTACGGCGCTTTTGCCGGTTATCGGTCTTTCGTTTACCACAAATGCGCAGGGCATGCAGGTTGCCGTAAAGGGCGAGAATACAGATCTTTATATCTGGGCGCTGTTTACGATCGTTCCCTATGTGCTCGGTCTTCTAACGCTTATTCCTTACGCGTTTTATAATCTGACAGGCAAACGCCTTGCCCTGATCCGCTCTGAAATGGCAGAAAGGCGCAGCAAGCTTGCCGCCGAAGTCAGCACAGGAGGTGTTCAGGATGAATGACGTTTGCCCAAAGTGCGGCGCGAAGATCAGTAAATTCTATTTTAAGCAGAATTGCCCCAAATGCGGCGTAAATCTTATGTATTACAAACTGGACGAACGCTTGGAGCAGGATGCCGAAAACGCGGAAAAAGAGGTTCGCGACCTCTGGCTGTTTATCAGAAAACTTGATAAGGCGCATGTAATAGAAAAGTATTGCAAAAAGCACGGCAAACCGATGCCGTGGGAAAACGCTTGATTTTTTGTTGACAAATCTATCCGCCTGTGGTAATATCTATTTACTTTGTGAGGGAGTAGTCGGCGCGCTTTGCGCGTGGCAAGTCAACATACTGGCGTTATAGCCTGGCTTTTCTTAAATGGCAAGACTCATATACGGTTTTTCTGTATATGGGTCTTTTTTTATTGCTGCCGGCATATAATGTTGCGCCGAGAAGGAGAATGTTATGGGTGTTTTAGAAGTTTTTTTGATTGGGATCGGTCTTTCTATGGATGCGTTTGCCGTGGCGGTCTGCCGCGGCCTGAAAATGCAAAAGCTCAATTTTGGGCAAACGGCGCTCATCGCTCTTTTCTTCGGCGGTTTCCAGGCGCTGATGCCCCTGATCGGCTGGTTCCTCGGCACGCAGTTTGAATCCTACATAACCGCTGTGGATCATTGGATTGCATTTGTGCTGCTTGCCATCATAGGCGGCAAAATGATCTATGATTCCTTCAAAAAAGAAGAGGACGACAGCAGTGAAAAATCCGTTCTGAATATTAAGGAACTGCTGGTTATGGCAATCGCAACCAGTATAGACGCGCTTGCCGTGGGTATCACGTTTGCTTTTCTGAATGTCAATATCTGGAGCTCGGTTTCCATTATCGGCGTCACTACGTTCGTGCTTTCCGCCATCGGCGTTTTGATCGGCCATAAATTCGGCGCGAAATATAAGAATAAGGCGGAACTTGCCGGCGGTGTGATCCTTGTTTTGATAGGTCTTAAAATACTGCTTGAGCATCTGGGAGTTATTAATTTTTAATTTGAGCATAATAAAAGCGGCTGTTTGAATGAACAAGACCGTGAAAAACGGACAATAGAAAAAAGCACCTCCTATGGTAGAATGAAAACTACCATAGGAGGTTTTGTAATGTCAGGAAAAAAAGGAATGAAAAAGTATCCAATTTGGATACGAGAAAAGATATTTGAAGAGATTAAAGAAGGAAAAAGTCAAAATCAGATAAGTAAAGAATATGGAATAAGCAGATACGCAATACAAAGTTGGATAGGAGCAAGACCAGAGAAAAATGTATTGCCAAAGCAAAGAGGAAGAAAACCGGCAAAAACATTGCAAGAATACAAATATGAAAACAAGCGTTTAAAAATGGAAAACGAGTTGTTGAGGGATTTTCTCTCGCTCACAGAAAGGAAGTGAAGCCGTCCGTTAAGTATCAAGTGATTTTCAAACATAAGGATAAATACAGCATAAGCGAAATGTGCAGATTCTTTGAAGTATCACGTAGCGGATATTACGATTACCTACACAGAAAAGATATACCTGATAGAGATTTTCCGCTTGCTAACTTGATAAAGGAATGTCAGGAACAAAATCACAGAACATACGGGTACCGAAGAGTACAAATATGGCTTGAAAGACAAGGAATATACAGAAATCCAAAGACTGTGTTACGAGTAATGCAGAAATACAATCTGTTATCAGTAGTACGCAGAAAAAAGTTTCATTATTGCAGTCAATATTTGCACAGATACCCAAATATGCTTAACAGAGATTTTACTGCCGAAAGGCCAAATCAAAAATGGGTTACAGATATATCGTACATCAAAACAGGACAGGGATTCCTTTACCTTTCAATCATCAGAGATTTGTACGACAACAGCATTGTTTCGCACAAAACATCAAAAGAACAATCAATCAAATTAGTGTTAGATACGATTAAAGCAGCAAAGAGAAAAGAAAAAGTCACCGGGGAGTTGCAGCTCCACAGTGACCAAGGCTTTCAGTATACTTCTCATGCGTACTTTAAGCTAACTAAAGAATACGGCATTTTACCGTCAATGTCAAGACGTGGAAATCCATATGATAACGCTTTAGCAGAAAATTTCTTTTCAATTCTTAAAACAGAATGTATTAACAGAGTCAGACTCGCCACCTATGAGGAGGCTAGCCTCCTCATAGGTGAATACATCAACTTTTACAACAATTACCGTATTCAAACAAAAACAAAACTGACTCCGCTTGAAAAACGAAATCAGTTTGTTGCTTAAATTTTATATTCTACCATTTAGGTGCTTTTTTGTACTGTCTGCTCAATTTGGGGCAGTTCAGAAACAGCCGCTTTTTTTAAGCTTTTATTTCTTTTTTGCCCAGTCCGATCAGCCTTACGATGATCGGGCTTAAAATGATGTTTACAAGCATTTCAAAGATAAAATTGAACCCCACAAGCGTGGTAATCATATAGGTTCCTGCGGATTCCATGCCAAGCCCTGCCGCCCAGCCTTCAATCGTGGGCATAAAGAAGAGCGCGCATCCAAGCAGGAATACGCCTGTGTTGCCGATGGGGCAGGCAATCGCTGCGCATACCGTTGCAAGCGTTTTGTTTTTCTTTTCAAGCAGTTTGTAAACCGCGCCTGCCAGCAGACCCGCCGCGGCGCCTTTTGCAAGCACCGTGATGATGGTGCCCGGCACATTGACTGCAAGAAATGCGCTTGCGTCCCCGGATGCCAACACCGTAACGCCGAATGCAATGCCGAGCCATACGCCTGCGCCGATTCCGTAAAGCGCTGTGCCCACAACGATGGGAATCAGCACAAGGGAAACGGAAAACGGACCGAATTTGATAAAACTTCCAAGCAGCTGCAAAACAACTACTATGGCGGTGAACAATGCAACGCCAACCAATTTCTTTGTGTTTTTGTTCATATTCAATTTCCTTTCTGCTACTGCTCCAAATTCACGGCTGCAAACACAAACAGCCGCGTACCCGGGGCCCCTTTGCCCCTGCGGATGCAATGCGCCTATATTATAGTATGGTGCCGTTTCGTTTGCAACCTGTTTTTCATATTTTTTGAAAAAGTTAATATAAATTTAAGGACAGCCCCCTTATGTATAATTTCACCAAAAAAATTCTTATTTTTTATACAAAAGTTAAAAAATATTGTCCTAATAGTTAAAATTAACAGAAAAAATTGACAAGTAATAAAAATTATTATACAATGTAAACAAATATTTTGAAAATCGGGCGTTTTACGCCTGGAATAAAAGAGGTTGTTTTATGAAGATTTATGATGCGAAAAACATAAGAAATATTGTCCTTGCCGGTCATGCCTCTAAGGGCAAGACCACGTTGGCGGAGGCGCTGCTCAGTGCAGCAGGCGCAACGGAACGGCTCGGCAAGGTGGAAGACGGCACTGCCGTAATGGATTACGATGCTGAGGAAAAGAAAAGAAAGATCTCTGTATCCTGTGCGGTTGCGCCTGTTGAGTATAAAGGCAAAAAGATCAATATTCTGGATACTCCCGGCCTTTTTGACTTTGCGGAGGGCGCCGCGGAAGGCATCCGAGCGGCGGAGACGGCACTCATCGTTGTGTCCGCGCGTTCCGGTCTTGCCGTGGGCGCGGAAAAGGCATTCAAAAACGCGGGATCCCGCCGTATGGCAAAGATCTTCGTTACAACCAAGATGGATGATGAAAGGGCGGATTTCTATAAAGCATTTAATGCCATGGCGGCAAAATTCGGCACAAGCGTCTGCCCAGTAGTGATTCCCGTGCTGCAAAACGGCAAGGTTGCCGCTTATTATAATATGATAGACGGTAAAGCATATGCTTACGATGGCTTCAAATCCGCCGTTGTAGAGGTCAGCCATGATGACGCCGCCAGGTTCGATGCGATCCATGAAGTGTTCAACGAGGCGGTTGCCGGCACAGATGAAGAAATTATGGAAAAATATTTTGCCGGTGAGGAACTGACTAAGGAAGACCGCTTAAAAGGTCTGCGCATCGGCGTTGCGGACGGCTCGATCATTCCCGTTTTTGCTCTCAGCGGCATCAGCGGCGCTGCATGTGATATGCTGCTGGATTTCATTGCGGATGTCTGCCCGGCTCCGAAATCCGAATACGCAATCAGCGGTGATGAGCCGGTTGAGCTTTCACCGGATCCGAACGGTCCGCTTGCCGCCGTTTGCTTTAAGACCGTTGCCGATCCGTTTATCGGCAAACTCTCTTTCTTTAAAGTGCTCAGCGGAAAGATCACCCCGAACAGCGCGGCGTATAACGAGCGCACCGGAAAAGAGGAACGCATGGGCAAGATTGTAACCATGTTCGGCGCAAAACAGATCGATTGCCCGGAGATTCCGGCAGGCGATATCGGCGCCGTGGTGAAACTTTCCGGTTTCAATACGGGCGATACGCTCTGTTCTGCCGATAAAGTGATCCGCGCAGACGGCGTTGCCACTCCGAATCCTACATATTCCATGGCGGTTAAAGCCGTCAAAAAAGGCGATGAGGAAAAGATCGCCTCCGGCTTTTCCAGGCTTTGTGAAGAAGATCCAAGTCTGGAATTTTCCGTAAACAATGAAACACACGAACAGATTATAAAAGGTCTTGGCGAGCAGCAGATCGATGTTGCCGTTGCAAAACTGAGATCAAAGTTCTCAGTGGATGTGGAGCTTTCCGCGCCCAAGATCGCGTATCGCGAAACCATTACCAAAAAAGTTTCCGCGCAGGGGCGCCACAAAAAGCAGAGCGGCGGCCACGGACAGTTCGGCGATGTGTTTATTGAATTTGAGCCGAGCACGTGCGATAAACTTGAATTTGCGGAACGAATCGTTGGCGGCTCGGTTCCCAAAAACTTCTTCCCGGCTGTTGAAAAGGGCCTGAATGAGTGTATGGAAAAGGGCGTCCTGGCCGGCTATCCGATGGTTGGCATCAAAGCCACTTTGTATGACGGTTCCTATCATCCGGTAGATTCCAGTGAAATGAGCTTTAAAATGGCGGCGTCCCTGGCGTTTAAAGAAGGCGTTTCCAAAGCCGGCCCGATCCTTCTTGAGCCGATCATGACGGTGAAAGTGACCTGTAATGACGATGCTATGGGCGATGTGATCGGCGATATCAACAAGCGCCGCGGCAGAGTGTTGGGTATGACGCCGAGCGGAGACGGTATGCAGGAGATCCTTTCCGAGATCCCGCAGGCGGAAATGGCAACATTTTCCACCGCAATGCGCCAGATCACGCAGGGCAGGGGTTCGTTTGAATCCGAATTCGCAAGATATGAAAGGTGCCCGGAGCATATTGCGCAAAAGATCATTTCGGAAAGCGAAAATAATTAACTGGCTAAAGGGCGGCGTTTTACCGCCCTTTTGTTTTAATTTCAGTCGCACTACGAATACTAAATACAGAATCTTTTGAAAGGCGTTTTTATGAAAAAGATCTTAACTGAAATCAAAAAATATTCCATTATCCTTATCATCGTGTGCGCCGTGCTCGGCGCGCTGCTGGTCGCGTTTCCGGATCGGATGCTTGCCTATACTTCGCTGTTTATCGGCGGCGCGTTTATTGCGTGCGGCGTTTTTGCCGTTATCAGTTATCTGGTCAAAAAGCGGTATACTTTTACGCTTACCCTCGGCATTATCGCCGTTGTGTCCGGGCTGATTATCTGCCTTGCCTATAAGCAGATCATTTCCGTTATCGTCTTTTTGATGGGTATATTCCTGCTGGTGGGCGGTCTTGTAAATCTTGTCAATTCTTTTTACGTTGCGTCTGCCATGCCGCATTCCTGGATCGTAACCACTGTTTTGTCGGTCGCGTCCGTAGCGCTCGGCATCGTCAGCATGACGGATCCTTTTGATACGCAGAACACATTGGTGCAGTTCCTTGGTATCGGGCTGATCCTCTTTGCCTTTTTAGATCTGATCGCGTATATTCAGGTGCGCGATATTGCGCATAAGGTCAAGAAAAAAATACAGGATCAGCGTGATGCGAACGGTTCCATCGAAGTGGATTACCGGGAAGTGGATGATAACTGATTCTAATTTTGAAACCGCTGATTTCCTGTCAGCGGTCTTCTGTTTTTAAATATTTAAATTATATTGTTTATTCATGCTTGAAGTGGTCATGGCGAGGTGCTATAATGAACTGAATTCATTTGAAAACGATTTTGATTTGCGGAGGGCGGTTTATGAACATAAAAGAAAAATACAATGCATGGCTTGCGTTTGCGGATGAGAAAACAAAGCAAGAACTCGTGTCCGTTTCCGGTGATGAAAAAGAACTGGAAGACCGGTTTTATAAAGATCTTGCTTTCGGCACCGGCGGCTTGCGGGGCATCATGGGCGCCGGTTCAAACAGAATGAATGTTTACACGGTCGGCAGGGCAACGCTGGGGCTTGTAAACTATCTTAAGGATCATTTTCCGGCAGGGGCGTCCGTTGCCATTGCGTATGACACACGCAACAATTCTTCTGCTTTTTCCCTTGCCGCAGCGCGTATTCTTGCGGCAAACGGCATTCGGGTGTACAGATATAAATACCGTGTTCCCGTGCCTGTGCTTTCATTTACTACCAGGCGCCTTGGTTGCAGCGCGGGTATCATGATCACGGCGTCACACAATCCAAAAGAATATAACGGGTATAAAGTGTATGATGAAACCGGCTGCCAGATCTGCACTGAGGCGGCGGCTGCGCTTCTTTCTTATATAGAAAAGGAAGAATATTCCGCTGTTTCCAAACTGCTTTCCGGCGCGCCTGATGATCGGATCACAGAGATCGGCGATGAGATACTTGCCGATTATTACAAAGCCGTCGGCAGCCAGTCGCTCTATACGGAGCCGTCAGATCTCAAAATCGTCTATACGCCTCTGCACGGCACGGGGAATGTGCCGGTCAGGCATATGCTCGGCGGTTTTGATGTTCATGTGGTGAAAGAGCAGGAGTTGCCGGATGGTAATTTTTCCACCGTCAGAAGTCCGAATCCTGAGGAAAAGGACGCTTTGAATATCGCCATAGCATATGCCAAAGAGATCGGCGCGGATCTTGTTCTCGGTACGGATCCGGATTGCGACAGAGTTGGCATCGCCGTGCGGGACACAAATGGGGAATATGTGCTCTTTACCGGCAATCAGACAGGCGCGCTTCTTGTGCAGTTTGTGCTCACCATAAAAAAAGATTCGCTCAGTGAAAAATCCACGCTTGTAAAAACGATCGTTACCTCTGAACTCGGCGCCAACATCGCGCGTAAATTCGGGCTTCATGTGGATGAAACGCTCACGGGATTTAAGTATATCGGCGATAAAATCAATCAGTATGAAAAAGACGGCAGCCGCGAATTTGTGATCGGGTATGAGGAATCCTACGGCTATTTAGTCGGCACTTATGCAAGGGATAAGGACGGCGTTGTCTCCTCCATGCTCATCTGTCAGATGGCAGCGTGGTATAAGGCGCAGGGCAAAACGCTTATAGACGGCTTAAACGATATTTATGCCGAGTACGGCTATTTCCTTGATGCGCTTGATCCGTTCGTCCTTAAAGGTAAAGACGGCGCGGAAAAAATTCAAACGCTTATGGATCTTTTCCGCAGGGACGGTCTTCATATTTTTGAGGGCGCGGATCGGGTAATCGATTATTCCAAAGGTGTAGATGATCTTCCGATCGAAAACGTGCTGAAATTCGTTTGGGCAGACGGCTCTTGGGTTGCAGTGCGCCCGAGCGGCACGGAACCAAAGATCAAAATCTATTACAGCGTTCGTGAGGAAAACAGAAAACAGGCGCACAAACGTTTGGAAAAGATCAGAACGAAAGTGAAACAGATTATAGAAGGCTGAGGTACGAAATATGAAAACGATACAGAATTATGTGGAAACGGTTCTTCAGCCGAAACTGCAGGGAGACGGCGGCTGGATCGAATTTGTTTCTTTTGAAAACGGCGTTCTGACCGTGATCTTCCGCGGCGAATGTTCTAAATGCCTGATCCTTGACCGCTGCGTTTCGTGGATAGAAAGCGAGATCAAACGGGATCTGAAAAAAGAAGTAAAAGTTACGGCAATCCGCAAAAAGCCGTATTTTCAGGATGTGTAAGGAGGGGAAAGAATGGCTCATATCAAAGTAGTAAGAAGATCCATGCGCCCGGAGGAGTGGACGGATCTGCGTTTTGGTTGGCTCAAGCGCCATGTCTACTCTTCTAAGTGGGAGATCAAAAATCTGATGATCCGCGATGCCCGCCAGATCTCTGAAATGGAATATGAATATTATCCGGAGGGTTACCGCCCGCTGCGTAAAGGCGATCTGTATTTCACGCCGGACGGCACCGCTTTTATAAAAGCGGATGTGGAGGTGCCCGTGGAACTTCAGGGCAGGGAACTCTGGTTTTCGCTTAAGACCGCAGCGGAGATCTGCGTTCAGGTAAACGGCAAATATGTCGGCGGCGTGGATCCCAACCGCGAAAGAATGCTGCTTTCTCCGTATGTGGATGATACCAAAACGCTCCATTTTGAAATGACAGGATATAACAGAAGCAAGCCGGATGACGAGCGAAATCCGGAAAGCCTGTCCGTCAGAGGCTGCCGCCAGATTTTTGAAGGCGCTTATCTCTGCACGGTGGATCATGCGGTTCAGGATCTGGTCTATGATTTTGAACTCTTGCTTGATATTGCAAAAAGTGAGCGTTTTAACGAGGACTACAGAAATTTTCTGAATAAAGAACTTAACAACGCAATGAATCTGATCGATTTTGACGGCGATGAACTCACGGGCGTTGCCGATGCGCAGAAGTATATTAATGACGTCATCTACGCAAACGATACGTACAAGGGCGCAGGGGACGTGGCGCTGATCGCCCACTCGCATCTGGATATCGCGTACTATTGGCGCCGTATCCATGCCGTGCAGAAAAATCTGCGCACCGTTTTGATCCAACTAAGACTGATGGATCGGTATCCCGATTTTAAGTATACGCATACGCAGCCGTATGTTTATGAAACGCTGGAAAAGTATTATCCCGATGTTTTTGCACAACTGAAAGAAAAGGTGCAAACCGGTCAGTTTGAGCCGGTCGGCGCCATGTATGTGGAGCCGGACTGTAATATCCCAAGCGCAGAAAGCCTGATCCGGCAGTGCCTTTACGGTCAGCTTACCTATAAACGCATGTTCGGCAAAACCGTAAATAACGCATGGCTGCCCGATGTGTTCGGCAACAGCTGGATTTTGCCGCAGATCTTAAAAAAGAGCGGCGTGGAGTATTTTGTGTCAAACAAAATGTCCACATGGAATGATACAAACCGTTTTCCGCATAACAATTTCATTTGGCGCGGTATAGACGGCACAGAAGTATACGCCTGCGTGCCGCCCACGCATTTTATTACCTGGAATATGCCCAGCCAGATTCAGGAAAACTGGGAGGCATATATTGATAAGGACAGCGGCGGGCAAACGATGAATATGTTTGGCTACGGCGACGGCGGCTCCGGCTGCACGGAAGAAATGATTGAACTGATGCACCGGTTTGATAAACTTTCCGTTATGCCGAAATGCACCCATATGGGCGGCGCGGGATTTCTTGAAAAAAATCTTAAGGATAACCCCAATCTGGAAATATGGGACGGCGAATTGTATCTTGAAATGCACCGCGGCACTTTTACAACAAAGAGCGATCTGAAAGCCGCAAACCGCCGTCTGGAGTTCAAGTTCAGAACGGCGGAGATGCTCGGCGTTCTGAACGGGGAGGATCATACGCAGGAGATCACGGCCCTTTATAAAAAATTCCTTGTAAATCAGTTTCACGATATCCTGCCCGGCTCGCATATCCACCTGGTTTATGAAGATGCCATGGCGGATTACGCAGAGATCGAAACCGCGCTGGACGCACTGATCGGCACGGGTTCCAAGTATTTCAACACGCTTAACTTCAAGCGTGACGCGCTTACGTTTGTTCCGAATAAAAAGGGCACTTCCACCAGAAAATTTGAAAAGGGCAACTGGCTTTTTCCGAATCTTCCCGCGCTTTCGGGCGCTCATCTGCGCAGCACGTATTTTAACGGCGAGTGGATCACCGTCAGCGGTGAAAAGATTGAAACGCCGTATTATTCGGCGAAACTGAATGAGGACGGTTCTTTTGCGTCTTTGTATGATAAAGAACTTTGCCGCGAGTGGGTCAGCGGAGATTTTAATAAAGTAAAGATCTTTGCGGATTGCCCGGGAAATTATGACGCGTGGGATATCCTGCCGAATTACCGGGATAAGGAGATCGCTCCCGAGGTCTCCATGCCGCTTTCCCTGCTTGAAAAAGACGGCGAGGCCGCCTCTTTTGCAGCAACACTGAAAACGGAAAAATCCACCTGGACGGTGATCGTTCGGCTCTTTAGGCGCAGCAGGGGAATCGAAGTGGAGCATGTTGTGGACTGGAATGAAAAGCATAAACTTGCAAAAGCGGAATTTCAGTGCAATGTGCTTGCAAGAAAGGCGCTTTGCGATACATCCGCCGGCTTTATTGAGCGGGATACGCATAAAAATACTTCCTGGCAGCAGGCGCGCTTTGAGGTTTGCCAGCATAAATGGTGCGATCTTTCTGAAACGGGCGGCGGCATAGCCGTTATTAATGAAAACAAATACGGCGTCGGCTTTGATCAGAATCTGATCAGCCTTTCCCTGCTAAGATCCACCATCCGCCCGGATGTCACTTCCGATATGGGGCACCATAATTTCTGCTATCTGATCGTGCCGCATGCCGGAAACGCCGTTGCGGCGCAGATTAATGCGCTTTCTCTGCAATATAATGTCCCGCTGATCAGGTCAGACGCGCAGTGCAGCCTGCCCTCCTTTGAGCCGCTGTATCTTCAGGCGCTCAAATACAGCGAGGACGGCTCCATGATCGTCGCCAGGCTTTCAGAGCAGAACGGCGAACGCGGCAGGATCAAACTGGAACAAAAAGTCCGTCTCCTGAATATGCTGGAGGAAACGCAGCAGGAAACGGATGTGATCGAATATTCGCCGTTTGAGATCATTACAATAGGATTTGAAAAATAATGGAAACGTATCAGATTATTCTTATTCTTGTGGTTGTGGCCGCCGTAGGGATCCTGATTTTGCCTGCGTTCAACAGGTGGCAGTTCAAACGCCTGCCGTATGACCAGCAGGTGCTCACCATTATGCGCCAGGCAAAGGGCCTGATCTATTGGAAAAATATATCCCACGGCAGAACAGGCAGCCTGTTTTATGTGAAAAATAAAAGAAAAATACTTGTTTACCCTTGGCTTTTGGATGAAAACGGCAGAATGGTCATTCAAAAAGAAAACCCGTTTGATCTTTGGGATTATCCGGAGGATCATCCCCCTCTGAATGAGGATGAGATCAAACAGGCAAGGGAAGAACTGCAAAAGTATTCAGACAAATCTGCGGTAAAGATCGTCTTTCACGACCCATTTGAAAACGGGAACGCACAGCAGCAGCCAAAGCAGTGAAAACGGCAGGCAGATCTGCCCCAGCAGATTCAGCGGCACATTTTCATAGTTCCAAACATTCATGCCAAGCGTGATATTGAAAATGCAGCCGAAAATGAATTCAACAGCAGTGATAAACACAGTACCCAAAAGGCACTTCGCCAAAAGAGGTGCCTTTTTCATTTCCCTTTGAATGAATGCCAGAAACATCAGAATAATTCCGCCGGCAAGGAACATGCTGTAATGCGTTCTGCCACGCCACAGGATTTCTATGGTGCAGTATCCCTGCCCGCCAAGCAAAAACATAAAAGAATAGTAAAATAAATTTCTCATATTTGTATTGTTTGTGCGTTTGTGGTAAAATAATCAAAGACGGCGGAGGTAAAATTATGCAGATCTCAGATAAGGCAAAAATCATATTAAATGCGCTGCACCGCGGCGGGTATTCGGCGTATGTGGTGGGCGGCTGCGTGCGTGATTATTTTCTCGGAATCCGCAATTCTGATACGGATATTGCCACTTCGGCGCTGCCGCAGCAAACGGAAAAGATATTGACCGCGCAGAATATAAAAGTGGTGGAAACCGGGCTGAAACACGGCACCGTAACCGCCGTTATGGATAAAACGCCGTTTGAGATCACCACGTTTCGTGCGGATGGGGAGTATAAGGACAGCCGTCATCCTCAGCACGTTTCATTTGTTTCGGACATTAAAGAGGATCTGAAACGCCGGGATTTTACCGTAAACGCCATGGCATATAATGATGAAACCGGCATTATAGATCTTTTCGGCGGCAGGGAAGATATAGAAAATAAGCGTATTCGTGCCGTCGGCAATGCGGATACACGGTTTAAAGAGGACGCGCTTCGCATTATGCGCGCCCTGCGTTTTTCCTCCGTGCTCGGCTTTGAAATAGAAAAAGAAACCAAGCAAGCGGTTTTTGAAAATATGCGTCTTTTGAAAAACATCTCCGCGGAAAGGATCTTTTCGGAACTGTTAAAACTGCTCTGCGGCAAAAATGTTTTGCCGGTGCTTTCGGAATACAGGCAGGTCATCGGCGTGATCATTCCCCAACTGATCCCAACTTTTGACTGCGCCCAGAATACGCCGTGGCATACGCTTACCGTTTATGAGCATATTATTCATTCCGTGAATTTCGCGCCTGCAGATCCTGTGATCCGTCTTACGATGCTGCTGCATGATATCGGCAAGCCGGCAGTGAAAACAACGGATGAAAACGGCAGGGATCATTTTAAAACGCATGCTGCCGCGGGTGCGGAAATTGCCGCAAACGTACTGAAAAGCCTTAAAGTCTCAAATGAAATTTTCAATAAGGTTACCACACTGATCCGGTATCACCAGTCCGTTGAAAATGTAAACGATATCCAGATCAAACATTGGTTTCATGAGATCGGGCAGGAAGACACGCTTTCTCTTTTTGATGTTCGTATTGCAGATCTGAAAGCACATAATTTGAATAAGCCGGAAGTTATAAGGGAGATCGAGGTGCTTTCATCCTTAAAAAAGGAAGCGGAGTCATTCATTGAAAAAGGTGAGCCTTACCGGGTTTCCGATCTTGCCGTAAACGGAAATGATCTGCTCTCCCTCGGTTACCGCGGTAAAGAGATCGGTGATACGCTTTCTAAGATCCTGCAACTGGTTATGGACGGAAAACTCAAAAATACAAAGCCGGATATTCTGGATTATCTTAAATAAACCGTATTACAGTTGTGTATTTTTGTTTGACAAATCTTTTGAAAAGTGTTATAAGTAATATTGCGTGTAGCGATAAAAGCACAGCAAAGCGTATAATGCCATACGGCGTTATACGCTATTTTTATTATGGAGGAGATTATAAAAAATGCCAAAAACAAAATTTCAGGGAGCCGTTTTCGGTCTGTTGATGTCTTACATAATGGCGTTCGGTATGGAGGTGTATAACACTGCGATTAATATGGTTTTTTTAACAAGCAGCGGCAGTTTCAGCAGCATGACGAATATGGTGTTTTGGAACGCTTTTAAAGAAACGCTTTATATGGGCGCAATCGTCTTTGTGCTCTCCGGCTTGTTCGGAAATAAGATCGGTGAAAAATTCGCAAACAAATATTGTGATCCGCAAAAAGATAATCCGTATTTTTGCCGCATCATGCGCCAGGCGGGAACGGTTGCAATTATGTGCCCAACGATGAGCTTGGTTGCGTCTGTATTGTTCAGCATCATCTTGGGCGGCGCCGGTTGGTTAGAACTGCCCGCAATTTGGGTCGGCACCATGATCAAGAATCTCCCCATTGCGTTTTTCTGGAATATGTTTGCTGCAACCGGGCTGACACGCTTGATTTTCGGCTTGATTTTCAGAAAAAACAGAAAGAGATAAAAGAAAACCGCGCGCCGAACGAAAAACGGCAGACGCGGTCTTTTCATTAAATACAATTCGTGATCACTGCGGGGTTATTGGTTCAGGTGCTTTTCAGCACCATATTAATGTATTGAGAAAGGGAACGGTCATCCGCTTCTGCCAGCCTTTTGATCTCTGCCAGAATATCTTCATCAATTGTTATGCTGATCTTTTCTTTTAACGGTTTCACATATCTCACCTCAAGTTTATCGTATCATAAAATGCGACACAGTATTGACAAATACGATAAAGTAGGAAAAAATACTACTAAATATAAAACAATGATTACGTGGATAGTATTATGAAAAGATCAGCTTTTATTACCGTTTGCCTTTTGTTTCTTTTATTTATATCTGTTTGGATTGCCCTTATGATTGCGCCAAAGCATTTTTTGCATCGGTTTGAAAGCAGCTTGTATAAAACGGCTGCATGGGCACAGCAGATGGAAAGTAAGTTTAAAGATCAGGATTTTTATATATATTGAAAACAGATAAAAAGCCGTTGTTGATTTGTATATGCCAAGTGTGTTTAATGCTGTAATATTATTTTGGTAAAGTTTGTAAATTCTTTTTGACACCTGTTGACAAATTTAAAATAAAGATTATAATAGTATTAGCACTCAAAAGAGCAGAGTGCTAATTTTTTTAAAATACAGGGTGATCAAATGAGAAAGAAACAGTTTAAAGCGGAATCCAAAAAACTTCTTGATATGATGATCAATTCCATTTATACCAATAAGGAAATCTTTATCCGCGAATTGATTTCAAATGCGTCAGACGCGATTGATAAACTTTATTTTAAATCTCTTACCGATACAGCGGTCGGTATGAATAAGGATGATTTTGAGATCTTTATCTCAGCAGATAAGGAAAGCAGAACGCTGACCATTTCGGATAACGGCATCGGCATGACCGCCGATGAACTGGAATCCAACCTCGGCACGATCGCAAAATCCGGTTCGCTCAATTTTAAGAATGATAATGAAGAGGTTAAGGAGAATGATATTGAGGTCATCGGTCAATTCGGCGTCGGTTTTTATTCTTCCTTTATGGTTGCAAAAAAAGTAGAGGTCATCTCCAGGGCTTACGGCGAGGATACCGCCCATAAATGGGTGTCTGAAGGCGCGGATGGCTATACCATTGCGGCGTGTGAAAAAGAGCGGCCCGGCACCGTGATCACGCTTTATCTGAAAGACGATACGGAAAATGAGGATTATTCGCATTTCCTTGAGCAGTATACCATTACGGAGCTTGTTAAGAAATACAGCGATTATATCCGCTATCCGATTAAAATGGAAACCACACATTCTGTGCCCGACCCGGATAAAGAGGGCGAATATAAGGAAGAAACAGCGGTTGAAACGCTCAATTCCATGGTGCCGCTCTGGCGCAAGAATAAAAATGAGATCACGCCTGAAGAATACAATGCTTTCTATAAAAACAAATTCTTTGATTACCATGATCCGCTGGATGTGATCCATTTCAAATCAGAGGGCACGGCTACATTTGATTCCATTCTCTATATCCCGTCCGCTCCTCCCATGGATTATTATTCCAAAGAGTATGAAAAGGGGCTTGCCCTTTATACCAACGGCGTTATGATCATGGAAAAATGCGCGGATCTTGTGCCGGATTATTTCAGTTTTGTAAAAGGTATTGTAGATTCAGCCGATCTCAATCTAAATATCAGCCGTGAAACACTGCAGCAGGATTATCAGGTTAGGATCATAGCAAAGGCAATCGATAAAAAGATCAAATCCGAACTCAAAAAGATGCTCGCGAAAGACCGTGAAAAGTATGAAAAGTTCTTTGATACGTTCGGCGTGCAGATCAAATGGGGCGTGTATGCCGATTACGGCGCGGAAAAAGACGGTCTGAAAGATCTTATGATGTTTCGTTCCGTAAAAGATAATAAATACGTTACCTTAAAGGAATATATTGACGCTATGCCGGAAGGGCAGGAAAAGATTTATTATGCCTGCGGCGAAACGCCGGAAAAGATCGCTCTGCTTCCGCAGACGGAGGCAGTGAAATCCAAGGGTTATGACGTGCTTTGCTTTACGGATGATGTGGATGAATTTGCCGTTCAGATGCTGATGGAATATGACGGCAAACAGTTTGCCAATATCTGTAAGGACGATCTGAACCTCTCTTCCGAAGAGGAAAAGAAAGCTCTGGATGAAAAGAACAGCGGCGCAAAAGATATGCTGGATGAAATGAAAGGCTATCTTGGCGATGAGGTTTCCGCCGTCAAATTCTCCGATTCTCTCGGCTCCCACGCCGTTTGCCTTTCCAGCGAGGGCTATGTTTCGCTGGATATGGCAAAGATCTTAAACCGCATGCCCGGCGGCAACCAGGGTGTAAAGGCACAGCTTGTGCTGGAGATCAATTCTAATCACCAGATCGCGGAAAAACTCTTCAAATTCTTTGCAGAAGATAAAGAAAAACTGCAGAAGTATACCAAGATCCTTTATAACGAGGCACGCCTTGTAAGCGGCCTTGAAGTGGAGAATCCAACAGAATTTGCTGATATGGTGTCCGAACTCCTGTAAAATATAAATTTTTGAGCGGCTGATCTCGGTCAGCCGCTTTTTCTGTGCTGTTTTAATAAAAACAAGGGAAAATCTTTGTCTATTCCGCTTGATGAAAAATATATTTTAATATGATAAAATAAAAATAGTTATAGTATGCCTAACTTTGGCAAATTCTTCAACGGAGGGATCATTATGAAGTATAATGTTATCACGATCAGCCGTGAATTCGGCAGCGGAGGAAGATATATAGGCGAGGAACTTTCCAAAAAACTCGGCTGGGAATACTATGACAAGGAGATCATCACCAAGGTGGCAGAAAAAACAGGCTTTGCCGAGGAATTTGTGGAGCAGGCGGGGGAGCATTCCCCGTTTAAAAGCATCTTTTCTTACGGCTTTGTAAGCAGGGACAGCGGTGGAACATCGCTGGAGGATTATGTTTACTCCGCTCAAAGAAAGATCATTCTTGAACTTGCCGACAAAGGCCCCTGCATCATCGTTGGCAGGTGTGCGGATTATATACTTAAGGATCGAAAAGACTGCCTGAATGTCTTTATCCACGGCGATGAGGAAAGCAAGATCCAGCGCATCATGAAGTATAAGAATGCGGATATCAAACAGGCGCGCAAACTGATGAAAGATATTGATAAGCGCCGCCGTATCAATTATAACTATTACACAGACCGTCAGTGGGGCAGGGCGCAGAATTTTGATATCAGTCTCAACAGCACTTCGCTCGGCACAGATAACTGCGTGAAGATCATTTATGACGCCGTAACAAATCTGGATTGGTTCGTTGCAGATTCCGCAAAATAGAACAGAAAGAAAAGGTATGCGATTTCTTGCATACCTTTTCTTTTATCTTGTTTTATTACGTTTTTTGCTTTAATATTCAATCTCGCCGGTAAACACAAGGTTGCAGTCGCCTGTGAGGGTAATCTTTTCATCCGTGTAATTCACGATCAAATCACCGCCCCTGAGTTTAACGGTGATATCTTTGCCCTTATCGCACTTGCCCTCAAGCACTGCCGCAACCGCCGCCGCGCAGGCGCCGGTTCCGCAGGCAAGCGTTTCGCCGTTTCCGCGTTCCCAAACACGCATTTTCAGCGTTCTTCTGTTTACCACGCGCACGAATTCCGTGTTTATCCTTTCAGGGAAAATTTCAGCGTTTTCAATCTGCGGCCCTGTTTTTTCAATGTCTACTTTATCCACATTGTCCACAAAGATCACACAGTGCGGATTGCCCACGGAAACACAGGTCATGCTGTATTCTTTTCCGCCGATCTCGGCATTTCTTGCAATAATATTCTCGCCGTCCAACAGGGCAGGGATCTCGCCCGGCTTAAGATAGGCTTTGCCCATATCCACCGTTACGGAAGAAACTTTGCCGTTTCTTGTAAACAGTTCAAGGCTCCGGATTCCGCTTGCCGTCTCCACGGTTATGTTTTCTTTCTGCACAATACCGTTATCATACAGGTATTTGCCCACACAGCGTATGGAGTTGCCAGCCATTTCGCCCTCGGAACCGTCGCGGTTAAAGATGCGCATCTTTGCGTCAGCTTTTTCAGAACGCTCAATCAAAACAATGCCGTCGCCGCCGATGCTCCTGTGCCTGTCCGTAAATTCTATCGCAAAACTTTCGGGGCAGGTAATAACATTTTCCGTGTTGTTAAAGAAAATATAGTCATCGCTTGTGCCCTGCATTTTGCTGAATTTCAGCAGGCTCTTTTCCTTGCGCATATGGTTGATATCCACAAGTTCCGTGTTCATTTGGTTGTATCGGCTTGCAATTATATCAGCAAGCGCGTTTGCCGTGTCCAGCGAGGTCAACGTGGCGATTCCAAGCTGGTTTGCGCGGTTAAAGAGTTTTATGTAATCGGCAATGCTCTTTTTGTCGCTCTTGCCGGTGTAAACGATATAATCAAGCTGCCCGCTTTCCACAAGTTCCATGATGGAGTTGTCCTCGCTCAGCTTGTTTACCGTTTCTACTTCTATTCCTAAGCTGGCAATTGCTTTTCCGGTTTGCGGCGTTGCCCATATCTTTATGCCCAGATCATCCAGTTTTTTCGCAAGATTTACGATTTCATACCGGTCTTTTTTCGTAACGGTAATCAGCACGCCGTGGCGCGATTCCTTGCGGGATTCAATTTTAAATCCCGCGGAGATCAGCCCTTTAAACAGCGCTTCATTCAGATTTTTGCCAACACCCAGCACTTCACCCGTTGATTTCATTTCCGGGCCGAGCTGACTGTTTACATTATTCAGTTTCTCAAAACTGAATACAGGCACTTTAACGGCAAAATAGGGCGGTGTCTTATAAAGTCCCGTGCCGTAGCCGAGGCTGTCCAGAGACGCGCCAACCATGATCTTTGTTGCAAGTTCTACCATCGGCACGCCCGTTACCTTGCTGATATAAGGAATCGTTCGGGATGCGCGCGGGTTGACTTCTATCACATACAATTCATTCTGATAGATCAGATACTGAATATTGACAAGCCCTTTCGTGCCGAGCGACAGAGCCAGTTTTTCCGAAACATCGCAGATCTTGTGCAGCATTTTGTCGTTCAGATTATAAGGCGGATAAACGGCAATGGAGTCGCCGCTGTGTACGCCTGCGCGCTCAATGTGCTCCATAATGCCCGGAATCAGCACTTTTTCACCGTCTGAAATGCAGTCCACTTCCAGTTCCGTGCCCATCATATACTTGTCCACCAGCACCGGGTTTTCAATGCCTTGGGAAAGAATGATGTTCATGTACTGCTCAACATCTTCATCGGTATAAGCGATGGTCATATTCTGACCGCCGATAACATAACTTGGCCGGAGCAGAACCGGATAGCCGAGCTGCCTGCCTGCGTCCAGTGCGCCCTGAAACGTGGTAACCGATGTGCCTTTTGGCCTGAAGATGCCGAATCGTTCCAGCAGTTTGTCAAATTTATCCCTGTCCTCTGCAACGTCGATGCCTTCGGCGGAGGTGCCAAGGATACGAATGCCGTTATCGTCCAGATATTTCGTCAGTTTGATCGCGGTCTGCCCGCCAAAGGCAACCACTACGCCAACGGGTTTTTCCACGCGGATCACGTTCATAACGTCTTCGGGCGTCAGCGGTTCAAAATACAGCCTGTCGCCTGTGTCAAAGTCGGTGGAAACCGTTTCCGGGTTGTTGTTGATCAAAATCACTTCGTAGCCGAGTTCTTTTAACGTCCAAACGCAGTGCACGGAGGAATAGTCAAATTCAATGCCCTGACCGATACGGATCGGGCCGGAACCAAGAACGATGATTCTTTCTTTTTCCCCGCGTTGCAGTTCACGGCTTTCGCAGTGCTCGTCATACGTGGAATAAAAATACGGCGTTTCCGCGGCAAATTCAGCGCCGCAGGTGTCTACCATCTTATAAACAGCGTGCTTATGGTAGGCAAGGGGAGAGCCGCTGATCCGTTCCAGCGCAGCGTCGGTATAGCCGTATTTCTTGCCCTGCATATACTGCTCTAAACTCAGCGGCTGGTTTGCAATGCGCGTTTCATAATCGGCAAGGTTTTTGAGCTTGTATAAAAACCATTCGTCGATCCTTGTGATCTGATGTATTTCTTCAACCGAAACGCCGTTTTTCAGCGCGCGGAAAACGACAAAAAGCCGCAGATCGTCCTGATTGTAAAGCGTTTTTCTAAGATCCGTTCCGTCAAGCTGTTTGTTGTTGAGCGTGTCCAAACCGATCTCCGCGCCGCGCACGGCTTTCATGATTGCCATCTCAAAGGAGGGGGCAATGCTCATGACTTCGCCGGTTGCTTTCATCTGCGTGCCGAGTTTGCGCGAGGCGTTTATGAATTTGTCAAACGGCCATTTGGGCACTTTTACCACTACATAATCCAGCGTTGGCTCAAAGCAGGCGCAGGTCTTGCCTGTAATATCGTTTTTTATCTCATCCAGCGTGTAGCCGAGCGCGATCTTGGTGGTCACTTTTGCAATCGGGTAGCCCGTTGCCTTTGATGCCAGAGCAGAGGAGCGGGAAACACGCGGATTGACTTCAATTACGCTGTATTCAAAACTTTCGGGATTCAGCGCAAACTGGCAGTTGCAGCCGCCCTCAATACCGAGTTCTGTTATGATATCCAGTGATGCCGTTCTGAGCATCTGAAACTCCTTGTCGCCAAGCGTTACCGCAGGGGCAATAACAATGCTGTCGCCGGTGTGTACGCCAACGGGGTCAAAGTTTTCCATAGAGCAGACGGCTATCACATTTCCGGCGCCGTCCCGCATCACTTCAAATTCTATCTCTTTCCAGCCGGCTATGTATTTTTCCACCAGCACCTGCGTTATGGGGCTGAGCATCAGGCCGTGCTTGGCAACGTCTTCCAGTTCTTTTTCATTATATGCCACGCCGCCGCCTGCGCCGCCAAGGGTGAAAGCCGGGCGGATGATCACCGGGTAGCCGATTTCCGCCGCAATCCGTTTTGCGGTCTCCACATCATTTGCTATGTCGGACGGCACTACCGGCTGGTTGATCTTGACCATCGTGTCTCTAAAGAGCTGCCGGTCCTCCGCCTTGTCGATTGCCTCAGCGTTCGTGCCAAGCAGACGAACGCCCATTTTATTCAAAAAGCCGTCTTTTGCAAGCTGCATGGAAATCGTAAGCCCTGTTTGGCCGCCGAGTCCGCCTAAAATGCTGTCCGGCCTTTCCTTTTCAATGATGCGCTTTACGGTTTCTTCGGTCAGCGGTTCCAGATAGATGTGGTCTGCAAGGGCGCTGTCCGTCATGATCGTTGCCGGGTTAGAGTTCACCAGCACAACTTCTATGCCCTCATCTTTCAGCACGCGGCATGCCTGTGCGCCTGCGTAGTCGAATTCCGCTGCCTGGCCGATCACGATCGGACCGGATCCGATCACCAGAACTTTTTTGATGTCTTTATTCAGAGGCATTATTCGTTACCTCCCATCATGTTTATAAATCTGTCAAACAAAAACCTTGTGTCATGCGGTCCGCTGCACGCTTCCGGGTGAAACTGAACGGAAAACGCATGTTTTCCCGGGTAATCGATGCCCTCATTCGTGCCGTCGTTGGCGTTGACAAAGCGGATCACACCACCGCATTTTTCAACCTCTTCATTAAGAACAGCATAACCGTGGTTTTGAGAGGAAATGTATGTTCTGCCCGTTTTCAGGTCTTTTACAGGCTGGTTTACACCTCTGTGGCCGTATTTCAGTTTGGTTGTTTTCGCACCCATAGCAAGCGCAAGCAGCTGATGACCGAGGCAGATTCCAAAGACCGGTTTTTTGCCGATCAGTTTTCTGAGTTCCTCAATGCAGGCTGTGTTTTCCTCCGGATCCCCGGGACCGTTGGAGAGCATAATCCCGTCCGGGTTCAGTTTCAAAACATCCTCAGCCTTGGTGTCATAGGGCATAACGGCAACATTGCAGCCGCGCCTTATCAGTTCTCGCGCTATATTTTCTTTTTTGCCGTAATCCAGCAAAACCACATTGTATTCCGGCTTGTTCGCCGCAAGGGGAACAGGCCTTTTGCAGGATACGGATTCCACTGCGTTTTCCACTTTGTAGGTTTTTACCTTTTTCGCGTCAAAATTCCTCGGGTCAGAACAGATCATCGCATTCATTACGCCGCTTTCGCGTATCGTTTTGGTGATCTCCCTGGTGTCCACGTCATAAACGCCCGGAATGTTGTTTTCTTTTAAATAGGCATCCAGCGTTCTGTTGCATCTGAAATTGGACGGCGCATCGCACTTTTCACGCACAATATAAGCCGTAACGTAAGATCTGCCGCTTTCCGCGTCCTCGTCAATAAAGCCGTAGTTGCCGATCAGCGGAAACGTCTGCAAAACGATCTGGCCGTAATAACTCGGGTCTGTCAGCGTTTCGATATAGCCGCACATACCGGTCGTAAATACCAGTTCTCCCGTTACGTCGCCGCCTGCGCCAAAACGCTTTCCCTCAAATATTCTGCCGTTTTCCAGGCAAATGTAAACTTTTTCGTTGTCCATACATTCGTTTCCTTTACTTGTTTGCGCCAAGTAACTTTACAAGCACCGCCTTTTGCGCGTGCAGCCTGTTTTCCGCCTCGTCAAAGATCTCATCCGCATGCGCCTCAAAAACTTCGGCTGTGATCTCCTCACCCCGGTGTGCCGGCAGGCAGTGCAGCACCATGGCGTCTTTCTTGGCAGCCGCCATAACCGCGTCATTGATCTGGTAATTCTTAAAGATCTTTTCACGCTCTGCTTTTTCGTCTTCCTGACCCATGGATGCCCAAACATCCGTATAAAGGATATCTGCGTCTTTTGCGCATTCCGCAATATCCGGCGAGCAGGTAAACTTGCCGTTTTCCGCCGCCCATTTCATGATCTGTTCATCCGGCTCATATCCATTCGGGCAGGCAACCGCGCATTCCATTCCCATCGTGACCGCGCCAACGATCAGGCTGTTTGCCATGTTGTTGCCGTCGCCGATAAAGCAGAATTTCAAGCCGTCAAATGTTTTTTTGTATTCACGAATCGTCATCAGGTCTGCAAGCACCTGGCAGGGATGGCAGTAATCGGTAAGGCCGTTTATGATCGGGATAGAGCCGTATTTTGCCAGATCTTCTACTTCCTGCTGTGCAAAGGTGCGGATCATAATGCCGTCCAGATAGCGGGATAATACTCTTGCCGTGTCCTGCACGGGTTCGCCTCTGCCGATCTGCAGATCCCTGTTGGAAAGGAAAAGCGCCTGACCGCCAAGCTGGTACATGCCCGTTTCAAAAGACACCCTTGTTCGCGTAGAACTCTTCTGAAAGATCATTCCAAGCGTTTTTCCTTTTAAAAGGTGGTGCTCAATGCCGTGCTTTGTTTCATATTTAAGCTGGTCGGCAAGGTTCAGTATGTCCAGTATTTCGTGGTGGTCAAGATCCTGTAATTTAAGCAAGTGTTTCATCTTCTATTACCTCCTTAAGAATGGCAAGTCCTTTGTCTGTTTCTTCCTTTGTTATGCTGAGGGCGGGAAGAAGTCTGATCTTTGTTTTGGCGGTCAGCACAAGAAGCCCTTTTTCCAGGCATTTATTTGCAATGTCTGCCGCTTTTTTCTCCGTTTCTATTCCAAGCATCAGCCCCATGCCGGAAACGGATTTCACACCTTTGATCTCTTTCAGTTTCTTTACGATGTAATCGCTCTTTTCGGAAACTTCCTGCAAAAAGGCGTTGTTTATTCTTTTTACAATGCTGATTGCTCCGGCTGCTGCAATCGGGTTCCCGCCAAAGGTGGATCCGTGTGATCCGGGAGTTACCGTGTTTTCCAGTTTGCTGCCAAACAATACGGCGCCCATCGGCAGTCCGCCGGCAAGCCCTTTCGCTGTGGAAACGATATCCGGCTCTATTCCGTAGTGCATATAGGAAAAATATTTTCCCGTTCTGCCGTTGCCGGTCTGCACTTCGTCAACGCACATCAGAATGTCTTTTTCTTTTGCGATCCGGCCGATCTCCCCAATGAAATCTCGGCTTAAATTCAGCACGCCGCCTTCGCCCTGCACGCATTCAAACATGATCGCGCAAACGTCATCCGTAATCATATTGTCCAGCGCCTCAATATCATTTGCCGGGCAGTATTTAAATCCGGGTGTAAACGGGCCGAATACCGTGTGAAATTCATCCTGCCCGGTTGCGGAAAGGGTGGTAACCGTTCTGCCGTGAAAGGAATTCTTCAGCGTAATGATCGTTTTGCGCCCTTCGCCGTATTTGTCAAAACTGTATTTGCGGGCAAATTTGATCATGCCCTCGTTTGCCTCCGCGCCGCTGTTGCAGAAAAAGACTTTTTTCATCCCCGTCTTTTCGCAAAGCAGCTCGGCAAGTTCGGCGCATGGCTGTGTATAATATAGATTGGAAGTGTGCTGAATCCTGTCCAGCTGGGCAATGACAGCCTGTTTCCACTCGTCATCCGCAATGCCGAAAGCCGTAACGCCGATTCCGGAGCCGAAATCAATATATTCTTTTCCGTTTTCGTCATATATGGTGGAGCCTTTGCCTTTAGTAAGCACAACATTGAATCTGCCGTATGCGTGGGAAACGTATTTGTTATCCGTATCTTTAATATTCATAAATGATCACCTGCTTCTGAACATCGTTCCCATACCTTCATCGGTCAGCATCTCCATCAGTATGGAGTGGGGAACACGTCCGTCAATAATAAATGCTCTTTTCACGCCCTCGCGTATTGCCTGGGTCATGGAATCGATCTTTGGGATCATCCCGCCGGAGATAATCCCGTCCGCAATCAGCGCCGGAACATCGGATATGTATACTCTGTGGATCAAAGAAGCCTCGTCGTCCTTATCCCGCAGAAGCCCTGCAACATCCGTCATAGAGATCAGTGCCTCCGCCTTTAGTTTTCCGGCAACCGCCGCGGCAACCGTGTCTGCGTTTATGTTGTAGCAGTTGCCTTTTTCATCATAGCCAATCGTGGAAATCACAGGTATAAAACTGTGCGAAAGCGCCTCCTCCACCACATCCATGTTCATATCCGTGATCTCGCCAACGTAGCCGTGGTTCTCGTCCAGCGGGCGGCATTTGATCATGTTGCCGTCCATTCCGGAAAGGCCGATCGCGTGCCCGCCCAGATTTCCAATCTGGCATACAAGATCTTTGTTCACCTTGCCGGCAAGCACCATCTGCACCACGTTTGCCGTTTCTTTGTCCGTAACGCGCAGTCCGCCGATAAATTCGCTCTTTATGTTCATCTTTTCCAGCGTTTTGCTGATCTCCGGCCCGCCGCCGTGCACCAAAACCACCCGGATGCCGATCGTTGTCAGCAGCACAATATCGTGCATAACGGATTCTTTCAGTTCCCGATTGATCATTGCGTTGCCGCCGTATTTCACAACAACCGTCTTTTTTCTGTAAAGCTGAATGTTCGGCAAAGCTCTTGCCAGCACTTCGGCTTTCATAGCGTTTGTAATATCCATTTTGTTCCTCCGTGTCATATAAACGTGCCGTTTCCGTATCAGGTGCGGTAATCGCCGTTGATTTTCACATAGTCATACGTCAGGTCGCAGCCCCATGCCTTTGCGCTGCTTTCTCCCGCGTTCAGATCTATAATTACGTAAATTTCATCGCTTTTCAGAATATCCGCCGCCTTTTCCTCGGAAAAGTCTACGCCTGCGCCGTTTCTGCAAACCGCCACACAGCCGAATCGGCTCTGGATGTCCACATCCACTTTGCTGATATCAAATTCCGCGGGCGCATAGCCGATCGCGCAAAGAATGCGCCCCCAGTTGGCGTCTTCGCCGAATACGGCGCACTTAAATAAAGTGGAGCCGATCACGCTTTTTGCAATCGTGATCGCCGTGTCCTGATCCGGGCAGCCTTTGCATTCGCATTCGATCATTTTGGTGGCGCCTTCGCCGTCTTTTGCCAGCATTTTGGTCAGGTGCATCATCACTTCGTAAAGCGCCGCTTTAAAGGTTTCGTAGTCCGCGCCCGGTTCTGTGATCTGTGCGTTTCCGGCAAGGCCGTTTGCCATTACGGCAACCATATCGTTGGTGGAAGTATCGCCGTCTATGGAAAGGCAGTTATAGGTTACTTTTACCACATCGTCAAGCGCCGCCTTCAGCATCTCAGCGCTGATCTGAATGTCTGTCGTTATAAAATTCAGCGTGGTTGCCATATTGGGGTGGATCATGCCGGATCCTTTTGCCATGCCGCCGATCCGGCATGTTTTTCCGCCGGCATTAAATTCAACGGCGTATTCTTTCTTTATGGTGTCTGTTGTCATGATTGCGGTTGCCGCCGCCTCATTGCCTGTATAGGAAAGGCCGGAAACAAGCGGCTTGATTCCTTTTTCTATCGGTTCTATCGGAAGAATCTGCCCGATAACGCCGGTGGACGCCACAATTATTTCTTCCGGCTTGATCCCAAGTTCGCCGGCGGCAAGCGCGCACATTTTTTCTGCTTTTTCCACGCCGTCCGCGTTGCAGGTGTTGGCGTTCTTGGAGTTTACGATCACGGCTTTCGCGCAGTTTCCTGTTTTTTCCAAATTGTGTTTGGTTACCAAAATCGGAGCGCCTTTCACTTTGTTGGTGGTGTAAACTGCTGCGCAAACACACTGCGTGTCGGAAACGATCATTCCAAGATCGTTTTTGTGCGGCACAGCCGGGTTTTGATTATCCGCCGCCGGCTTTTTTATACCGCAGTATACACCGTTTGCTTTAAATCCTTTCGGCGCGCAAACGCCGCCTTCTGTCTTTGTCAGTTCCATATTCAGTCCCCCAAAATAAGAGATTTATCTTCTTCCAGTCCGCAGGCAATGTTCATGCACTGCACTGCCGCGCCGGACGCGCCTTTTCCAAGGTTATCAAATCTTGCCGTAATTACAAATCTTTCTTCGTTCCCGTTCAGTTCGATCTCCAGATCATCTCTGCCGTCAAACAAATTCGCACCGATCATATTTTTTGTGTATCCTTCCGGGCGCACTTTGATCAGCTTTTCGTTTTTGTAATGTTCGGCAAGGATCTCTCTTACGTCCGCCGGTTTCAGCCCTCCGAGCAGCAGATCCGCATGAAGCGGAACACTTACCACCATCCCGCATTTGTAATCACAGATCATGGGGGAGAAAACCGGATAGCGCTCGATCCCCGTTATGGCTTTCATTTCTTTTAAATGCTTGTGCTGTTGGGTAAGGGCATACTGACGCGGTGCGTCAAGTTCCGGATCTCTTTGCGTGTCTTCATACTGCGCAATGGCGCTTTTTCCGCCGCCGCTGTAGCCGGAAACGGCAAAACAGGTGAGGGGATAGTCTTTTGCGATCACGCCGTGTGCCACCAGCGGATAAATGATAGAAATGAATCCGCTTGCATAGCATCCCGGGTTTGCGATCAGTCTGTTTGTCCTGATCTTTTCCCTGAACTCCGGTGAAAGTTCCGGAAAACCGTATGCCCAGCCGGGTTCCGTTCTGTGCGCGGTGGATGCGTCAATGATCTTTGTGTGCATATTTTCTTTGTCCAAAAGGTTTACGGCGTCTCGTGCCGCGTTGTCCGGCAGGCAAAGAAACGTGATATCACTGTCGTTTATGTATTTGCTGATTTCGGCAGTGTCTTTGCGCTTGTCCTGCGCAATTTCAAGCAGTTTTATATCGTCTCTTTCAAGCAGTCGCTTTCGGATGCGCAATCCTGTAGTGCCTGCCTGGCCGTCAATGAATACTTTAATCATTTTATGCATATCTCCGTGTATTAAAATTATAATCTTTTTATATTATACACTCGCTTTTATCAAAGTCAATAGAAATTGAAAAAATATAATAAATATACATAAATAATGAATAAATATACAAATATATCTTTTGCTTTGCTCCGGTAAAAAATATGTATACCGATTTTTTTGCACACCCTGCGCTGTTCATTTTTTATTTGCGCTTCTTCAATCCTGTGTGCGGTGGCATACTTCCAACGTAGAATTTATAAAAAATTAATAATTTCTAATACAGAATTTTATAGCGGCATTTATCCAATATAATTCAATTTATAAGGGGTGAGGGTATGAAAACACGCAAAAAAGCATACGGTAATTGTAATATTGTTGGGAGAAACATTGAACGGCTCAGAAAAGAAAGAGGGATTAAGCAAAAGAATTTTATTTCTAAGATCCAGGTTATGGGGCTGGATATCAATCCCACAAGTTATTCCAAACTGGAAGGGCAGTTAAGGATTGCAACGGATAAAGAAATCTATGTGATCGCCAAAGTGCTTGGCGTGCCTTTGGAAGAATTATTTCATAACTGTTGCGAATAAATATAGTTATATTAAAACAAAAAATAAAACCGATCTGAAGTGCGTCAAATCGGTTTCTGTTTTTGTGGTTTTTGCCGCGTTTTGCCCGCGTCTGCGGGCTTTTTTTACGGCTTTTTTATGGTCAGGTTCGTGATCGGCGTAATGCCTAAAAAGGCGAGGTGCTTTTTCATTTCCTCAATCTGCTCTTTCATGGCAAAAAATTTCGGCGTGTGTGCGTCAAGCCCCAGAATCACTTCGTTGCCGGTTTCAGCTGCGATCTTCCAGAAGTCATCTCTCGGATAGGTGCGCTTGTCCACAAATCCCAAAAAATTAAATTCAAGCGGGATAGCAAGCGCCTTGGCGCCCGCACAGATCTTTTGCATTTCCTTTTTATATTTCTTCTCGTCTCCGGTAAAATTCAGTATATCGGGGTGGGCAAGGTAAGTGAATGCCCCCGTCCTCAAACCTTCCAGACATTGAGAAACATATTCTTTCAGCACATTTTCGTTATCCGTCGGCAAAGCGTTATAATGCCCCTGATTATCATATTCGTTATGGATGTAATGCTGCCCCAGAATCAGATAATCAATGTCAAAACCCTTAAGATAATTCAACTCCTTCCTGAAAAGATCGGGGTAGTATTCCAGCTCAAAACCAAGGTGTATCTTGATTTTATCTTTATATTTGTTTTTAAGAAAGCGTATGCTTTTAACATAATCTTCCGCGTCTTCCGGAAACATTCTGAATCCGGAATAATAGCCGCATTCCTGCGGAAAAAGCATGGGCGCGTGATCAGAGAATCCAATCTCGTCAAACCCATTTTTAATGGCGCTTAAAACATATTCTTCGTCCTCGCCGGTCGCGTGCCGGCATCTCTTTGTATGCGTGTGAAAATTCTTCATATTAAAATTATACCACTTTTTTGCAAAAATTCAACGCCATTCTCTTGACAAGTTCCCGCAAGTTTCGTATAATACCATTTGCAGTGCTGATTGTGCTGCCCATGGCCCGGTAGTTCAGCTGGTTAGAACGCCTGCCTGTCACGCAGGAGGTCGACGGTTCAAGTCCGTTCCGGGTCGCCATT